>JAEEGG010002538.1_pt1 | contig 46917 bp, 30 predicted proteins | sample 9134161 | NCBI WGS metagenome assembly JAEEGG01 (sample SAMN16246543, study PRJNA631951) | gut metagenome | biome: gut microbiome; feature: rumen; material: CR-attached | host: Bos | place: Iran: Karaj | collected 2018-10
CCACCTCTTCCCATTCCGAACAGAGAAGTTAAGCCCGCCTGCGCCGATGGTACTGCAATGCAATGTGGGAGAGTAGGAGGCCGCCATTTTTACTGAAGCCCTGGAGAGAAATCTCCGGGGCTTTTTTATTGTCTGCACAATTTAATGAAGCCCTGAGTCAGCAATGATTCAGGGCTTCTTCCGTTTTGTGTAACTAAAGATCTCTTTATTTGTGTTTATGATTTTTATTTACTTAATACCGACAAAACGGACAATATGAATTTTCAAATTGTACGATTTGTCCGTTTTTGATAAGATTTGAAACAAATCCGAAAGTACTAAAGTCGTATATTTGATAATTTTGCAGCTGATTTTTAAAACTCACAAACCTAAATCATTAAAAACCTAAACAATGAAAAAGATCTTTACCCTTCTGGCTATGGCATTATTGCCGTTTGGTGCTATGGCGCAGTTCGGAGTGGTCGCTCCACTCCATGTCAACGGCAATCAATTGAACGATCAGTACGGTAACAAGGTGGTGCTTCACGGTGTGATGGACACGCCTAGCCCTTATTTCAACAAGTACCGCTGGGGCTATTCGTGTACGGACAATAATGTTGAGCCCTGTATCAACTATTATGATAAGGTGTTTGGTGCCCTTCAGAATCCTGCGAAGGGAACGTATTGCAACATCTTCCGTCTGCATTTGGAGCCGGGCTGGACTAACGACCCCTCTAAGCAGTCTACGGGTAGTGAGACTGGCGAGGCAAACATCTCGCGCTTTAGTTCCGCTCGTCTGCAGAAATACCTTGATATGCTCTACTGGCCGCTGGCCCAGAAAGCGCTGAACCACGGTATGTATGTCGTGATGCGCCCGCCGGGGGTCTGCCCGAAGGAGCTTCAGGTTGGTGATTACTACCAGCAGTACCTGAAGACGGTGTGGGACATCGTCTCGAAGAACAGTAATGTCAAGAGCCATGCCGGTGTTGTCTCGATAGAGCTGGCCAACGAGCCCGTCCACATCAAGAACCAGTGGGGCCAGACGTCGGCAACGGCTATGCGTGACTACTTCCAGCCCATCATCGACGTGATCCGTCAGAATGGCTTTACGGGTATCATATGGGTTCCCGGCATGGGCTATCAGAGCCAGTACCAGGACTACGCTCAGTACCCTGTCAACGACTCCAACTACGGCTATGCCGTGCACGTCTATCCCGGTTGGTATGGTGCCAGCGACACGAGCTACGACCATCAGACGTTTATCCGTAACTTCAAGAACCAGGTGCCTGTGGTGACGAGCAAGCCCATTCTGGTGTCTGAGATTGACTGGAGCCCCGAGCAGCCCGGCAGTGGCAAGTACAATGAGTTCGGCCAGTGGGTAGCCAGCAACTATGGTACGTGGGGTACTGCCTCGACCAGTAAGTGGGGCAATGCCTGGAAGGCCGTGATGGACTACTATGGCAATATCTCGATGACGCTGACGAGTATCGACGACTATCTTGACGTCGACGCATTCCTGCAGAGTGGCACCGTCAAGGCTGCTTTCAACGAGAACGTGGAGTGCTGCGCCAAGGCCTGTTTCTATTGGTACTATGAGTATTCGCTGAAGGACTATGCCAAGAACAGCGGCAGCAGCAGCAACAACAATAATAACAACAACAGCAGTAGCAATAATAACAATAACAACAACAATAATAATAACAATAACACCAGCAGCCAGACAGCCAACACGACGCAGGGTAGCAACCTGATTCCCGAGTGGGGCAACGGCAGCGACTTCATCCCTCAGGGATGGACTGTCTGTGACAATGGCGGCGAGGTACAGCCAGGCAATGTCAGCCGTGGTCCGCGCATCATGCGCCTCACCGGTGGTGGCGACATGTCGTCGGCCTTCTATTGCCGTGAGATTAGCGCCGACCGTGCTGGCTTCATCGAGTACGGTGCGAAGAATGGCTATGCCCTGTCGCTGGTCTATGGCGAGTATGTCCTGGCGTGCAACGTTGCCGCCTGGAAGGGCAGCCCCTATCTGAAGATCGAGGTCTTCGACCCCACGGGCAGTGTGCTCACCTCGCGCATCGTCAAGGCTAACGGCAATGCCAACGGCAATACCGCCACGAAGCTACAGGGTACGACGGTCGTCGGCATGAGCTTCTACTCGATGATCAAGGGTAACTACCGCGTGCGCTTCACCCCCGTTGCCGATGCTAATGGCAATGGCGGTGCATGGCAGGAAGTGTTGGTAGGTAATATCAGCCTCTACTACAAGGGCAATCCCCTGGCTTTCCGCAAGCAGAACGAGGTTCCCGCCGGCTGGACGATTGTCGATGCCGACCAGGTGAAGTCTGCTGGCGAGGCTGCCAGCGGTCCCCGTATCTTCCAGTTTGCCGGTGGCGGCGAGGTGGCTACGGGTCTTTATATCCGTCAGAGCGACGCTTCTAAGGCCGGCTATGCCGAGTATGGCAGCGTGAACGGCTATGCCATGACGCTGAAGGCCGGACAGTATAACCTGAGCTACAATGCCGTGGCATGGGCAGGCACACCTTATATTAAGTGTGAGGTCTTCAACCAGAACAACCAGTGCGTGGGCAGCCAGATTATCCGTTGCAACAAGAACGTCAACAAGAACCTCAACGAGTCGACCTATGGTAGCAGCTACGGCGTGGTGAACTTCAACGTTCCGCAGGCAGGCAACTACCGCTTCCGCTGGACGCCCTGCGCCAACGAGTGGGGTGGCAACGGTACCTGGGTAGAGGTGGTCTTCGGACACATCAAGATTCAGCAGGGCTATGCCGGTGCCCGTCAGTCCTCGCTCTACGACGACGATGTCACGGCCATCAGCGAGATTCAGGGCCAGTCATCCGCCGAGACGTGGTATGACCTGCGTGGCCGTAAGATTGAGCGTCCGACGGCCAAGGGGCTCTATATCCTCAATGGTAAGAAGGTGTTAGTTAAGTAAGGATACGAAGCGGGTGTGTCATCACACGCTGAGTTGAACAAAAATCTTCAAAAATCTGACAAAAATGGCTTTCGACAGGCTTATTAATGTCAGATTTTTGAAGATTTTTGTTTTCTCAATTCAATTGTTTTTCAATTACTTCACGACTAGTTTCTTTCCGTCGTGAATGTAAATACCTTTCTGCGTCGGAATGCTCTGCAGGTTCTGGCCCTTCATGTCATACCAGTTAGCGTCATTGGCTATGGACTTGACGACGGAGATGGCGGTAGTTTCAGAGATGGTGCGGGTGTCGCCCACGGTCACGTCGCTCAGATTCGTGGCAATGTTGATAGGGCCGCACGAGCTGCCTTCTACGGCACCTATACAGACGCCGTTCTCGCCCTTTGTGGCAATGACGGTGCCGCCGTTGATGGTAATAAAGTTGCACGCCGAATTGCTCGTTCCTGTGCCGATGCCGGCGGCGCCTTTACCGCCAATGGCCGTCACATGGCCGCCGTTGATGGTAATACCCTTACAGCTTTTACCGGGTCCGCCACCAATGCCGGGGCTGTCGTCACCGCCACGGGCGATAATCGTTCCGCCATCGATGACGATTCGTCCGCACTGGTTGGCGGGACCTCCGCCGATGGCTGCAGCCCTGCCTCCAGCTTCCACTTCCAGTGTGCCGTCACCCTTGATAATCACCTCATTGCTCTTATTAACCAGCAAACCAGGGTATTTGGGCAGACATCCTTTCAGTTTGTTGTTACCCTCGAGGATGATGGTGGCGTTGCCTGCAACGCAGAACCCTGCCCAGTCATGGCCTTCGCCAAATTGTGTGAGGTCCATGTCTCTAAACGTTACGGTGACGCCAGCCCCGCAGAGTATGTGAGCGTCGGGGTGGGCCTTTCCTGTCAATATGTCGCCGTCGGTTGCCCAGTAGGCATAGTCGATGGTTGAGAGGTCTACAAAGTCGGCCTTCTTGATGGATGCTGTCCCCAACAAGTATGACACGGTGGTGTTGTGGGTATTGTCGCCGACGACCCTGTAATAGACTGGGTATTCGCCAACGGCAGTCTGCTTGGGCACCTCGGTACTCCATTCCCTGTTGTTTAACGAGTACTGCATCTCGCCACCAACCACGCTTCCGGGCTGGACGAGTTCCAGTTCTTTGTAGGTGTATACCAGATTCTCCCGTATTGTCGGCGGTGTGAAGGTGGGGTCGTTGCCGTCATCGGAATGCCCGATGAAATAGAATTCTGACAGCTGCAGCACGTTTTTGTCGTGTACGGCTGACACCTCGAAGCGGAAATACTGGTAGACAGCGGTGCTCGTGAGAAAGAACTCGTAGGCTTTGAAATCCTTGTCCTCCATTACCTTGTCGTTCTCCACGCTGGCGATGGTCGTCCAATCGTCCGAAGCGTTCTTCTTGGCCTTGATGACCCACGTCAGGGGATTGCGCCCCTTGTAAGAGGAATTGTCATTGGCCGTACACAACACGTAACTCGTGGGCACAAACGCCTTGTCGCTCTTGAATTCAATGTAGGCCGTCCCAGTCCACGCGTCTTCGGTAGTTTTTACACACCACTTGGTGTCATCGTTGTTGTCAACAAGTGCTGCGTAGCCTTCGTCGGCATTGACACCCTCTGTACCGCCCGTGGCAGTATAACTTGTGATGGGTTCATCGGCTGCCCATCCTGCAGTCGCTAACAAGGTCAGGGCCAGCGTCATAGCAGCCCGTCTTAGGAAAGTTTTTGTTTTCATGTTCTTGGTCAATAATATGGTTGATTAATTCAAGTCTCGTCTGTTTCGCAAACCTTATTTCTACAATTCGCTTGCAAAAGTACTGATTATTTTTGAAATAGAGGCCATTCTGACAATTTTTGATGTTTTATTTTGTCTTTAGCGCGTTTTGTGGTACCTTTGCAGCCAATGAAGCGTACGATAGGCTGTCTACTGACATTTTTGCTGCTGCTCCTGCTCGTCGCCTGCGACGACGGACGGCGGGAGCGTATGGAAGCCCTGCTCGATAGGGCCGACAGCCTGAACCGCGCCTATATCCCGATGACCGGCGGCCTCGACTCGCTGCTTCTTGAGGCCACGAAGTACTACGACCGTCATGGCACCCCCAACGAGCAGCTCCGTGCCCACTACCTGCTAGGCTGTGCTTACCGCGACATGGGCGAGGCCCCTGCCGCCCTTTCTGCCTATCATGATGCAGTAGAATGTGTCGATACTACTGATGCTGATTGTAATTTCGCCTTGTTGGCACGTGTTCATGGTCAGATGGCCGCCCTTTTTGAGGACTATGCGATGCCCCGCAACCAGCTGGATGAAGAACGTGCTGCCTATCGCTATGCCATGATAGCCAAAGACACCGTTGCCGCCCTTGCTTTTCTGAACATGCACGCCTCATGTTATGATTGGTTAGGTATTGATGACAGCGTCATCTACTATAGCGAGGAAGCCTGTCGGCGCTATATGGAGATTGGCGATACACTCTTTGCCAACACAGCTCTCGGACCTGCAATAGCAGCCAATCTGCGTCGTAAGGACTATGCTAAGGCGAAGGAATACCTTGACAGGCTGGCATACCATTCTACATTAACAGGCAATGAACCATTTGGGGATAAGAACCAATATCTTTTATACTACGATAAGGGCGTATATTATTCAGCCATGCACCAATACGACTCTGCATATACCGCTTATCGCAAACTTATCAGCGATGGTGAAACGCCAAATAATCTTCTGCTGGGCTATCATGGACTTTATCAGCTCTTTCGAGAAAGAGGCATGGCAGATTCTGCCTTCAAATATGCCGATATCCATACGCAGTTCAACGATACATTTGTCGGTCGTTTGGAGCAGTCAAAACTCCAGGCAGCACAGTCGCTCTACAATTACACCCGCCACCAACAAATAGCCGAATATGAATCGGCACGTTCTGTCCGTTTACAGTTAGCCATTTGGGTTGGCGGTCTCATGGCCTTTAGCCTTGTGCTGCTGTTGCTTTTTGTCATCTATGTACTTCATGTCCGTGTTAAGGCTCGTCTCCACCGCATGGCAAGCTGCTATGCCATGGATATGCTATCCTATCAGGAAACCTCCTCTAAGTTACAGTTGCTAAGGAGTCAGAAGAATGAGGACACGGAACTGATTAAGCGCTTAGAATCCGAGCTCAATGTCTTGCGTCAAACCCTTGCTAGCCAACAGGCCGATCACAAAGATCCCAAAGAATGGGGACTTTTGGATACATTGTTGAACAGTCCCATTGTCATCCGTTTCCATAAACAAGCTACTATTGGAGCTACTGTAACCGATGTCGAGTGGAATGAACTCCGACAGTTAGTAAACAAACTAATGCCACATTTCATGTATACCATTACTACTGGCAACAAATATAAACTTGGTCCTCGTGAAACCAATGTGTGCATTCTTGAAAAGTTACGTTTTTCCTCCTCCGAACAGGCTGCGCTTTTGGAGGTTACAAAAGGGGCTATCTCCAATATTCATCGTCGCCTGTCAAAAAAACTCTTTGACCAGCAGCCTTCTGCCAAGGAATTCAGCATGATTATTCAATCTCTACCGTATTGATAGTCAAGCGCTTGCAAATTCTGTTTATTCTGTTTAATCGATTTAGTTGCTTTTCCACTTCTCTTTTCATATCTTTGCGGCATATTTTTCTTTTTTATAACGCATAAGAATATGAAGAAAAGGATTTTAATTTTTGGATTGATGAGCCTACTGGCCGTCATGAGCATTTCCGCACAGGCTAATGTGCATGGTACAAACATTCATTTTTATGTATGCAATGGAGGACCTACCGGAGGAGGGGGACACTCCGGCGGTAATGGAGCTGGCCATCCTCGCGGCCCGATTCTTATGCCCGAGGCCAGCATTGACGGTTATACCTTATATATAGAGGGTGACCATCCCGCGTATGAGCTGTATCTTGTCGATACTACCGGTGAGGAGCCCGACGTGGTCTATCAGATTACAGTCCCTGCCAACGTTAACGTCGTATATCTTCCCGCCACGTTCACCGGCACCTTCGAGCTGCAGCTATACGACGGCGGCGAGTACTACTTCTACAGTGAAATAGAATTGTAAATATTATACTTTATTCGACTATCGATAGCGAAATGTTTGTTTCATTCTAGTAATTGTGAAAAAAGATTCATAATTTTACAGTAAAAAATGAAAATATGAGGAATAGTTTATTTGTTTTTTTATGTACTTTGTTATCCGTCGGATTTTTCGGGTGTACTAACGATGAAGAAAAAAAGAGTTTGATTCAGCCAATTGATGTGACTGATAGTCCAATTGCTGTTTTTTTCAATACGGAGTGGCCCGAGGTCCATACTGGTTCGGTAAGAATTGGAGAACCCAACAGTTTCTTCTATGATCCTGATACTTATGCTGGAGTTCATATCTATGAGAATAATGTCTGTGTCATTAATAGTCGCCAGGAGTTGTCAGACATCTATCAGGGAGAAAAGGCTCTTCCTGAGATAGACTTCGATAAATATACACTCATTATCGGCCAACGGGTCATGGGATGTGCAGGCTACTATATTACCAAGAAAGAACTTCTTCAGGGAGAAGACGGTCTTTGCTTAAATCTGTATATCCGAAATGATGCTCGTAGTGACGAACTGATACCTAGTATAGCCCAGATTCTTCCCTTCTGGGGACTATATCCCAAACAGCCACAGAAGGTTCTCTCTGTGAATGTTATTGAAGAAATTCCCAATAGAAACTGAATTCATAATTGAACGAACACATCTTAATAGTCTGATCAGGGGACGGTTCTATGATCATTTCTTCATAACAAAGAAACATACACCCAGAAGCTGAACATAAAATAAATCCGAAAAGAACCGAATAATCAGGGGACTTCATCACTTTTTGAAGAAAAAAGTTGGAAGTTCAAAAAAATAAAACTACTTTTGTATTCCGAAGTCCTCTTTTTAAACTAAAAACAAAGGAAACAATGAAAAAGTTCTATCTTATCTTGATGGCTACGCTCGTCATGACGGGCGTAGGCTGTAGTGACAAGGACGAGAAGTCGGAGCAGACTGCGGAGGCTCGGCTGACGAAGCTGTCGCAGTCGGAGTGTAAGACAAACGGTACGGATACGCGTGCCGGGGAAGAGACGAACTCTCTGACGTCGCTGTATGGCGAGCAGTCGATAGACTATACGTTCAGTGGCGGTGTGTTGCAGCTGACGCATATCAACGCCGTCTATGGGTGCGATGCCGAGGACGTTGGCGTGAGTGCCAAGGTGCAGGGCAACGTGATTGTCGTGACCGAGGAGAACCTTCAGTCGCTGGCAAACTGCGTTTGTCCCATCGACTTGGGCTACAAGGTCGCCCCGCTTAATGTCGGTAAGTATACGGTGGTCGTCATGCGCGGTACGTTGGAGCTGGTTCGGTTCGCCGTTGAACTGAAGGAGGGCGTGAAAGGGAACGTGCTCATTGGGGAGTAATCACCATGATCACGGGGTCGGTTCTCCTGATCATTTTTGAGTAGAATGATCAGGGGACGGTTCTTGCGTCCTTTCAGTCTGATCAGGGGACGGTTCTTGCGTCCTTTCAGTCTGATCAGGGGACGGTTCTATGATCATTTTTCCCGAATAAAATTTTGATGATAAAGAAAATGTTACTATATTTGCACTGTCAATCAAGGAGGTATCTGAATGATCACAGCGCTCGGCTATGCCGCTTGCCACTGAAAGGACGCAAGAGTCCCCTGATCACTCAGACGTTTACACAAAAATTCAGTGTAAAGTAGATGTATTGTTAAAAAAGTAGGGAAAATTTGCTAAATGCAAAATTTTTTCCTACTTTTGCATTTGATCAAAGAACCATTAAAACCAAACAAGATTATGAAGAAAGGATTATTTATATTGATGGCAGCACTCGTGATGGTGGGTGTTAGCTGTAGTGACAAGGATGAAATAGTTGACGATGAAGACGTCTATCGTCTTGACGAGTCGACAGGCTGCTTTAAGGCAATCGTCAAAAATGTAAGTCCGTGGGCTGGAAGTGTGCAAGTCGTCATCGCTGAGGCTCCTGAGAGTAGTAATGAATATATACCGAGTGTAGGGTCTGAGGCTGTTATCCTTTCGAGTAGTGAGCTGACGGATGGCATCCTTCAAGTAGATGATGTCATTGAGTTCAAGATTCTTGAATTTAGATTGCGGGAGTATGATCCTGTAAGCAGCTCTGGCCCCCGGTTTATTATACTGAAAGTCAAACCTTGTTAGCACTGGGTAATTATGGGGCTCTGTGATTGTCTCCTATTTTCGACCTCCAGGGCCGCCGTCTCAATGGTAAACCGGCGAAGGGGGTGTATATTGAGAATGGACGGAAAAGGGTGAAATAAATGATCACGGCGCTCGGCTTTGCCGCTTGCCACTGAAAGGACGCAAGAATGAAGTGAACCCCAAAGTTTGGACAGATTAAACACTATATGATCACGGGGTCGGTTCTTTCAGTCGCTACGCTTAGTGAAAGCGGCAGAGCCGAGCGCTCCTGATCATTTTTGAGTAGTAAAGTTTGGAGGTTATATAATATGTTTGTATCTTTGTCCCAACAAACCGAGAAGATGGGTGAGAGAATGAATGGTGTCATGAATCATCGAAGAGGTGGCGTGCTCCGGAAAATGATCATGAGAACCGACCCCGTGATCAGTCAACTAGTCAGGCTGGGGAAAGAAGCCGTTGAGAGGTCGCGCGCGTGTATATAGTAGCGAAAGGGAAAATTATCCTACCTATCCTACCTATCCTACACCTAAATCAATGCATAATGCATAATGCTTAATGCTTAATGGTATGCACGTGGGTGTGGGAAGTGCGGGAAGTGTGGGATAGTTTCTGCATATAACAACTATATATATACACGTAAAGGTCACCTTTAGCCGTGAAAAGATGACCTTTAGCGACGAGAGGATGACCTTTACGATTCTAAAGGTGACCTTTAGCGGGCTAAAGGTGGTCTTTTCGTGCATAGATATGCGGATAATTATGCAAAATTATAGCTGCTGCATGAGCACGTCCCAGACGGCGATGATGTGGCAGACGCTGCCGGCGAGGACGAAGAAGTGGAAGACGGTGTGCATGTACTTGCGCTTGTTGAGCGAGTAGAAAAGTGATCACGGGATCGGTCTCCCCTTCATTTTTAAGAGAGAAAATTTGGAGGAATAATAATATGTTCGTACCTTTGTCCCCACTAACCGAGAAGATGGGTGAAAGCATGAATAGCATAATGAATAGTCGAAGAGGTGGTGGGCTCCGGAAAATGATCAGGAGAACCGACCCCTTGATCAGACTGATCAACCTGATTATCCTCGTCCTGCTGTGCGCGTTTGCACAGGGGGCATGGGCTGAAAGCTGGGACACGGCGAAGGTGGCGGAGATGAACCGCCGGTTCCGCATACTCTACGAGGCTGGCAACGACAGCGCTTTCTACCGGTACGCCCATGAGTTCGAGGAGTATCTGAAGCGCACGGGCGACTGGAAGACGTACTATGTGACGAAGACCAACGAGGGGTTCTACGACATCAGGCGGAAGAACCTGTTCCGGGCCATCCGGACGGCCGAGTATCTGGACGCCGACGTCAGGCGCAACAACGACGTGGACTACTACTACCTGCCCACCTCGCTGATGGGCAACGTCTACCGCGTCAGCCACGACAGCCGCCGGGCTGAGCAGTATTTCGTCCAGGCGCTCGACGAAGCTGACGACCGCGACCCGAAATTCACGATGTTCGTCCAGCGCTTCCTGGCCCAGATGTTCTGTATCAAGGACCCCGTGAAGGCCATCGACTACGTCAACCAGTCGGAACAGATAGCCGTGAAGACGGAGGATACGGGTGCCCTGACGCTGTCGAAGGCCATCAAGGTTTACGTCCAGTTCCTCAACGGCAACAGGGCAGACTTCGAGGATACCTATTACGAGTATGAGCAACTGCGTCAGCAGGGCGACACGGCCATCAACCAGCAGTACGACCGTCTGGTGGAGATAGCCCGCCTCACCTTCGACGGTCATTACCAGAAGGCCATCGACAAACTGCGGGAGGGCCGCGTCGGTGTCGACAGCCTGCTGGTGGCAGCCGCCATCTACGGCCAGGCCGGCGACGTCGAGAACAGTATCCAGGCCATGAGGAACAAGGTGTTTGAGATGGACTCTGTGTTCAGCGACGTCCAGGATGCCCACTACGACCAGTTGGCTACGGGGCGCACGCTGATGAGGACGCGCGAGGAGGCTGCGGCCAGCAAGAGCAAAGTACAACGGCTCACGAACTGGATTATAGGCATCTGTGTGGCTTTCCTGATTATCTACGTCATGGGGCGCCGCCGGCTGACGCGCATCATCTGGGACAAGAACAAGAAACTGAGGGACGCCCTGGCGCGTGCCGAGGAGTCGAGCCGCATGAAGTCGGCATTCATCAACAACATGAACCACGAGATACGCACGCCGCTGAATGCCATCGGCGGCTTCTCTAACCTGCTCTGCCAGCCGGGCATTAAACTGAGCGAGAAGGACATGAAGGACATGCGGAGTCGCATCGGCTACAATGTGGAGCTCATCACGACCATCGTCGACGAGATGCTGGAGCTCTCGAAAAGCGAGAGCGAGAAGAACCGCCGTCCCGATTCGGACATGGAGGATGTCATGATCAACGTCCTGTGCCAGAACCTGCTGCGTTCCGCGCCCCTTGATTCGAAAAAGGTGGAGACGCGGTTCAAGACCAACGTTGCCGACGACTTCACCGTGCACACCCATCCGTCGACCGTGACACGCATCATGACGCACATCCTCGACAATGCCTGGAAGTTCACGGAGAAGGGCTATGTCGAACTGCGCTGCGAGTACGACCAGCCGGCGCGACAGGTCCGACTGATTGTGGAGGACACCGGCATCGGCATCAAGCCCGAGGACCGTGACCGCATCTTCGACGTCTTCGAGAAAGCTGTCGACAACTACAAGGAGGGTATCGGTCTCGGGCTGCCTATCTCGCAACGCCTCGCCAGTTCGATAGGCGGAGTGATTACCCTCGACCCCGAATACACCGACGGATGCCGGTTCATCCTCACGATACCGGCGGAAGAAACATGATCTCGTGATAAGAAAACAAAAATCTTCAAAAATCTGACAAGAACAGGCCCGTAGAGAGCCATTTTTGTTAGATTTTTGAAGATTTTCGTTTAAGTGTTACTGTCCGAGGAACCAGAGTCTGGACTGCTGGCCATCCTCCACGTAGTCTATCTTTCTGTTTTCTGCATAATATCTTGTTTTGTTGTTTATTCGGACTTGAAGAGGTCCTTGATGCCGCCGATGGAGCCCATGAGGTTCGTGGCCTCGTAAGGCAGGTAGACGGTCTTTGTCTTGTCGCCCTGTGCCAGCTCCTGCATCATCTGGATGTACTTCTGAGCCAGGAGGTAGTTGGCGGGGTTCGTCGACTTGCCGACGGCCTCGGTGATGAGCTCGATGGCCTTGGCCTCGGCCTCGGCCTTGCGGATGCGGGCCTGGGCCTCACCCTCGGCGTGGAGGATGGCCTGCTGCTTCTGGGCGTCGGCGCGGTTGATGATGGCGGTCTTCTCACCCTCGGAAGCGAGGATCTCAGCGGCCTTCTCACCCTCGGAGGTCAGGATCTGTGCGCGCTTGTTACGCTCGGCCTGCATCTGCTTCTCCATGGCGTTGAGGACGGTCGATGGCGGGATGATGTCCTGCAGCTCAACGCGGTTCACCTTCACGCCCCACTTGTCGGTGGCGTCGTCCAGCACGGCACGCAGCTTGGTGTTGATGGTGTCGCGCGAGGTCAGCGTCTCGTCGAGCTCCATCTCACCGATGATGTTACGCAGGGTGGTCTGCGTCAGCTTCTCGATGGCGTTGGGCAGGTTCGAGATCTCGTAGACGGCCTTGAAGGGGTCGACAATCTGGAAGTAGAGCAGGGCGTTGATCTCCATCTGGATGTTATCCTTCGTGATCACGTTCTGCGAGGGGAAGTCGTAGACCTGCTCGCGGAGGTCGATGCTGTTCGAGTAGGCGTAGCGTCCGCGGTTCAGCACGACGATGTCCTTGGCGCGGTCGATGAAGGGGATGATGATGTTGATACCGGGGTTCAGGGTAGCGTAGTAGCGTCCCAGACGCTCGATGATCTTGGTCTCCGACTGCGGGATGATGACGAGTGCCATCTTGGCGAAGAGAATCACCAGGACGACGATGGCGATGAGTACGTAAGTCATAATGTCCATGTTTTTTTAAGTTGTTATTGATTAATGTTGTTTTTAGAGCCTTTCGACCGTGACGACGGTGCTCTGGCGGTCGACGACGCGGACGGTCTCGCCCACGGCGATGTCCGTGGTGCTGACGGCGCGCCACATATCTCCGTCAATCTGCACGTAGCCGTTGCCACCGGCGGTGATGGTCTCGGTCACCTTGCCCGTGCGGCCCAGGAGTGCGTCGGCATTGCTTGGCTTGTTGGGCTCGTTCTTATGCAGGTAGCGCAGGGCCACCGGCCTGACGAAGAGTACGCTGAGCAGCGAGAAGACGGCGAAGATAAACAGTTGCCAGTAGATTCCCAACCCGAGTGCGGCGGCGATGATGGCGAAGACCGCTCCTATAGAGAAGCAGATGATGAAGAAGTCGCCGGAGGACAGCTCGAGGATCAGACAGATGATGGACACGACGGCCCACAGCTGCCACATGTTTGCTAAAAGATACTCAATCATAATCTTATTGTTTTAAGATGTTGTTTCGTTATTCCGTTGTTTCGTTATTCCGTTATATCGTTATATCGAGAGTATGAAGTCGTCCCAGTCCTTGGTGCTTCCCTTTTTCCCGAACACCTTCTGGTACAGTCGGCTGCGGGTGGAGGCGACGCTCTCTTTCGAGTGGGCTGTCAGCGTGGCGATGTCCTTCGGTTGCAGGCGGACCTTGATGAGCAGGCTGACGTGGTAGTCCTGGTTGCTCATGTGGTAGAGGCTGAACAGCTTGTCGGTGAAGCCGTTGTAGACGCCGTTCACCACTTCCGTCAGTTCGGCCCAGTCCTCTTCGTTCATGCTCTGGCCGGTGACGAGGTATTGCTTGATGCGCTGGTAGACTGTCGAGGCGAAGATGCTGTTGACGTCGTTGGCGCGATGCTCTATGACGGCCATCTTCTGCATGGCGTGGATATTGTCCAGACGGCTCTGCAGCAGCTGTATCTTGCGGTGGTTGCTCTGTATCACCACTATAAATAAGGTAATATAGAACACCGTACAGATGACGAACAGGAAGATTTCTCGGTCAGTGAACATCATTTTCTTTAATGCTTAATTCTTAATGCTTAATTGTTTTTTGATGTCGCAAAGGTACGCAATCTTTTCTGATGCTCCAAGAAAAAGCGTTTGCAAAAGTGCGCAAATATTGTTTTGCGCACTTTTGCGCAGGGATGCAAAGCAATGCTCAATTATTAATGCTTAATTCTTAATGCTTAATGCTTAATGCTTAATGCTTAATCGCCGAGGCGATATCTCTTATCTCTTCTTCTTGACCTTCTCCTCGAGTGTCTGGAAGACGACGAAGAGGGCGGGGACGATGAACAGCAGGGCGATGGTGCCGATGAACATACCGCCGATGGTGCCTACGCCCAGCGAGCGGTTGCCGTTGGCACCGATGCCCGTGGCGAGGGCCAGGGGCAGCAGTCCGAAGATCATCGTCAGCGACGTCATCAGGATGGGCCGCAGACGGACGGCGGCGGCATCAAGGGCTGCCTCGACGATGCCCATGCCCTGGCGTCGTCGCACCGTGGCATATTCCGTGAGGAGGATGGCGGTCTTCGACAGCAGTCCGATGAGCATGATGAGTCCCGTCTGCATATAGATGTTGTTCTCCAGTCCCCAGAGGTTCGCGAAGAGGAAGCTGCCCGCCAGTCCGAAGGGCACGCTGAGGATGACGGCCATGGGTATGAACAGGCTCTCGTAGAGGGCGCAGAGGATGAGGTAGATGAACACGATGCAGATGACGAAGACCAGGGCAGTGGTGTTCTGAGCCGACGCCTCCTCGCGTGTCAGTCCGCCGAACTCATAGCCGTAGCCCTCGGGCAGCACCTCGGCGGCCACCTCGCGGATGGCGTCGATGGCCTGTCCGTTGCTGTAGCCCTCGGCGGCGGTGCCTCCTACCTGTATCGACGGGAAGAGGTTAAAGCGCGAGAGCGTCTCGGAGCCGTAGACGCGTGTCAGCGTCAGGTACTGGCCGATGGGCGACATCTCGCCCGACGTGCTACGTACGAAGATGTTGTTCAGCGACTCCGCGTCGAGACGGTACTCCGGCGATGCCTGTACCATGACGCGGTAGAGTTTCGTGAAGCGCACGAAGTTCGAGGCGTACGTGCCGCCGACATAGCCTCCGAGGGCGTGTAGCACGTCGCTGGGCGACACGCCGTGGCGCTTGCAGAGGGCGGCGTCGACGTCGATGCGGTACTGCGGGTACTTCAGCGAGAAGTTGGTGAAGGCGCGGCTGATCTCCGGCCGTTCGTTCAGGGCGGCAATGAGGTGGTTCGTCTGGTCGAGCAGCTCATTGATGGTGCCGCCGTGCTTGTCCTGGACGTGCATCTCGAAGCCGTTCATGCGGCTGAAGCCCGGCAGCATATTCTGCATGTTCACCTGGATCTTCGCGTTGGTGATGTCAGCCGTGCGGCGGTAGATCTCCTCCATGACGCTCTCCACGTCGTCGCCCTTGCCTTTGCGCTCGCCCCACTTCTTCAGCTTCAGCGTGAAGTTGCCGTTCGACGACGACTGCTCGAAGCTGTTGTTATTGCCGGCGATGAGCGAGTAGATGCGCAGCTGGGGCAGGTCGCTGATGCGGCGCTCTATCTCCTTCAGGATGCCGTAGGTCTCGTGCAGACTGGTTCCCGGCGATGCCTGGACGTTGATATAGACGGTTCCCATGTCCTCGTTGGGCACCAGTCCCGTCTTCGTCGAGTGCATCAGCCACTCCAGCAGGGCGATGGCCACCATGACGAGGGCGATGGCCGTCTTGCTCTTCGTCGTGAAGCGTCCGACGGCGTGCTTATAGCGGTCGGATACCTTTGTGAAGACGCGGTTGAAACCGGCTTGGAAGCGGTTCAGCTTCGAGTCGCGCATGATAATGGCCGACAGGGCAGGGGAGAGTGTCAGAGCGTTGAACAGCGAGATGGCGACGGCGATGGCCATCGTCAGTCCGAACTGCGTGTAGAATGTTCCCGTGACGCCGTTGATGAAGCAGACGGGCACGAAGACCGCCATGAACACCAGCGTCGTGGTGATCAGCGCTGAGGTGATGCCGTGCATGGCCTCCTCCACGGCCCCCTTTTCGTCCCCCGAGGGGGACACGTTAGTTTCGGTGCTTGAGACCATAGTAGCCCCCTCGGGGGCAGAAGGGGGGGCTTCCAGTCGCGCTTGCACCGCCTCCACCACCACGATGGCATCGTCGACGACGGTGCCGATGACCAGCACCAGGGCGAAGAGAGTCAGCATATTCAGGGAGAAGCCGATGGCATAGATGACCGCCAGCGTGGCCACCAGCGAGACGACGATGGCGATGGCGGGGATGATGGTGGCTCGCCATGAGCCGAGGAACAGCCAGACGACGAGGATCACCAGCAGCAGTGCCTCCAGCAGCGTCTCCACGACGCTGGTGATGGAGGCGTCGAGGAAGTCCTTCTTCGATTCCAGATCCTCGATGACGATGCCCGGCGGCAGCGACTGGCGTATCTCCTCCACCTCGCGGTCTATCTGCTTGATGATCTCGTTGGCGTTCGAGCCGCTCACCTGGTTGATGCTGATGTTCACACCCGGGCGGCCGTTGGTCTCACCTATAATATTATAGTTCTGCGACCCCAGCTCCACACGGGCGATGTCGCCGATGCGCAGCACGTTGCCGTCGGGCAGCGAGCGGACGACCATCTCCTCGTAGCCCTGCTCCTCCTCGTAGCGGCCGCGGTATTTCAGCACGTACTGGAACTTGTTGTCGCTCTCGGCGCCCAGCGTACCCGTGGCCACCTCGACGTTCTGCTCGTCGAGCACCTTCGTGATGTCCGAGGGCACCAGTCCGTAGCGCGCCATCTTCATGGGGTCGAGCCAGATGCGCATGGAGTAGTCGGCCCCCATCACGTTCACGTCGCCCACACCGGGGATACGGCTCAGTCGCGGCTCGATGTTGATCTTCGTGTAGTTCGCCAGGAACGCGCGGTCGAACGTCGAGTCGGGGCTGTAGACGGCTATCTGCTTGATGTTGCTCGTCTGTCGCTTGCGGACGGTGATGCCGCTCTTCACCACGTCGCTGGGCAGGCGGCCCTGGACGGTGGCGGCGCGGTTCTGGACGTTCACCATCGCCATGTCGGCATCGGTGCCCTGTCGGAAGAAGATGCCGATGGAGGCGCTGCCGTTGTTCGATGCCGTCGACGACATATACATCATGCCCTCGACGCCGTTGATGGCCTCCTCGAGTGGTACGATGACGCTCTTCTGCACCGTCTCGGCATTGGCACCGGTGTAGTTGGCCAGTATGCGCACCACCGGTGGCGCTATCTCCGGAAACTGCTCCAGCGCCAGTCGGGTCAGGCCGATGAGTCCTACCAGCACCATCAGCACGCTGATGACACCTGACAGTATCGGTCGTTCTATGAATGTTCTTACCTTCATTGTATATAAGCCTCTAACTTAGGGGGCAACGACAATTCCTTCTTTCAGCAGGCCGGCACCCTCGGCGATGATGGTGTCACCCTCGTTGAGGCCCTCCTCCACGATGTACTCTTTCCCGTTGTTCTGTGGAAACAGGTTGATGGGCGTGGCCTTCGTCTTGCCGTCGACGATGCGGTAGACGAACATACGGTTCTGCAGCTCGTAGGTGGCCTCCTGCGGTATGACGATGCAGTCCGTGCGCTTCGTCGGCACCACCACCGTGGCGCTGCCGCCGTTGTGCAGCAGGTGGTCGGGGTTCGCAAACGTGGCACGGAGCGTCACGGCACCCGTCGTGTTGTCCACGGTGCCGCTGACGGCGCTGATGTGGCCCGCTACGGGGTAGTCGCGGCCGTTGCTCAAGCGCAGCGTCACCGCCGGCGCCTCGCTGATGAACGCCGCCACGGAGCCGTAACGGCTGACGAGGTCCAGCTCCTGGTCCTCGGTGATGCTGAAGTAGGCGTACACCTCGCTGTCGTCGGCCACGGTGACCAGCGGCTCGCTGATGGTGCTGCTGACCAGCGACCCTACGTGCCAGGGAATCATCGACGTCACGCCGTTGGCGGGACTCTTCACCTCGGTATAGCTCAGGTTGTTGCGGGCGCTCGTCTCCTGGGCTTTCGCCTGAGCCAGCGCCGCCTCGGCCTCCAGCAGGGCGTTGCGCATCGTCGTGACGCTCACGGCACCCACGACGTGGCTCTCCTGCAGGCGTGTCTCGTTCTCGTAGTTCATGCGGGCCGTCGCCAGCCGTGCCTCCGCACTCTTACGGGCGCTGACGGCCGACTCCAGGGCGGCGCGGTAGGGCACCTGGTCGATGACGAACAGCGTCTGGCCCTTCCGCACGTTCTCGCCCTCGCCGATGAGTATGCGGGTGATGCATCCCGACACCTGCGGGCGCACCTCTACTATCTGGCGGCCTGTCAGTGTGGCGCTGTACTGGCGCGCGAGGTTCATGTCCTGACGTCCCACCACGAGGGTTTTGTATTTGGCTGCATCGCGTGCCTTTGGCTTTTCTTTCCCGCACGCTGCGGCAAGCATACACGCCACGGCGATGCCTAAAAAACTTGTATATAACTTAGTCTTCATGTTCCTCGGTTGTAATAATGGGCACAAAAATACGAAAAAAATCCTAAACCACACCTTTTCTCTTCTATATTTTATAATTTATTCATGTTTTACAATAATCTTCCCCTGCCCGACGTTATTTTAGAGTATGCAGTGGACTGACAGAATAAGACAGGTGAAGATACTCCTCGTGGTGGCCGCAGCGGTTATTGCCGTGGCGTCGCTGCTCATCTCGCACTTCCTCGTGCGCGACCTCTCCAAGGAGGAGCGCAACCGCATGGAGGTGTGGGCACAGGCTCTCCACGCCCTGAACAATGCCGACGAGAACACCGACGTGGCCCTCATCCTCGACGTGATGAAGGGCAACAACACCATCCCCGTCATCGTCCTCAACAGCGAGGGCGGCATCGACGACTACCGCAACATCTCCGGCATCGACGAGAATTCTCCATCACCCACTATTAATTCTCAATTGACGAAGTACGCCCGCCGTATGCAGGCCTCCGGCGACACCATCCGCGTCGACTCCCAGATTGTCTGCTACGACGAGTCCATCATGCTCAAGCGCCTGCAGGCATGGCCCTACGTGCAGCTCGGCATCGTCATGATCTTTGTCGTCGTCGCCATCTTCGCCCTGCTGTCGTCGAAGCGGGCCGAGCAGAACAAGGTGTGGGTGGGACTGTCGAAGGAGACCGCCCACCAGCTCGGAACCCCCATCTCCAGTCTCATGGCGTGGGTGGAGATCCTGAAGGAGAACTACCCCGACGACGCGCTCATCCCCGAGATGGACAAGGACGTGAAGCGCCTGGAGCTCATCGCCGAGCGTTTCTCGAAGATCGGCTCCCTGCCCGAGCCCGTGGAGTCGTCGATGAACCAGGTGCTCGACCATGTTGTCGACTACATGGACCGTCGCACGTCGCGCAAGGTGGAGATTGTGCGCCACCTGCCCGACCACGACGTTCGTGTCAGGATGAACGCTCAGCTCTTTGAGTGGGTCATCGAGAACCTCTGCAAGAACGCCGTCGACGCCATGGAGGGTGCCGGCCGCATCGACCTCACGCTCATCGAGGAGGAGGGTGGTGGCGTTGCCGTCGAGGTCGCCGACAACGGCAAGGGCATCCGCAAGAAGGACATCGGCCACGTCTTCACCCCCGGCTTCACCACGAAGAAGCGCGGCTGGGGTCTTGGTCTCTCGCTGGCGCGCCGCATCGTCGAGGAGTACCACCACGGCCGCATCTTCGTCAAGCAGTCCGAGCTGGGCCGCGGCACCACCTTCCGCATTGAGCTGAAGTAATTCTCTAATAGGATCAATAGAACCGACCCCTGATCACAAAACTGGGTACGCAGCGAACGCTGCCGACAATTTCCGCGCCCGCTGCCGATATTAGCAGCGGGCGCTGCTGATTATTTCCCCGCCCGCTGCGAGAACGAAAAGATCGGCCTTTCCCCTGCTCCGATAAGGTTTTTCCCCGTAAACATCCTCCTCGCTCCCGTAAACAGGCTTCTCTCTTCTGACAGAGTGATCCTGTGTCGGTTCTTCTGACTCATTTTTTGTTAATCACCGGACTTTGCAACCTATTTTGTGATTATCAGTGGATTCTTTTCAATTTGTCTCAAAAACGATTGCGTTTGTCTCTTTTCTATGTTTTCTCCATTTCCTTTGTGTATTTTTCTTCAACTTTTTTTGCTTTTCTTATATATAATGTGTAACTTTGTAGCCTAAATTACAACAGAAGTTAATCAAACATAAACCAAGCATATGAAAAGACTATTACTGTTTGCCCTGTCACTAATGGCTGTGACGGGTATGTTGAGAGCACAGAACTCATCACATTGGAGCTCTCCGGGTGGTGGTTACATGGACGAGACCTTTGTCTATGCCGAGTTGGTGCTCAACGGTGAAACCGTTTATGACCAAAGCACCTATAACAGCTACGAGTTTGCCGCCTTCATTGGCGATGAACTTCGCGGTAAGGGTACTGTTATGTCGAACCCCTTTATATTGACAACGGAAGCCTACATATTGCGTTTCCGTGTGGAAGGCAGCCTCGATACTGACGATGGTGAATTCATCACTTTCAAGGCTTACAATCCATCAACGGGTCTGGAGTACGACCTGACAGTAAACACTGAGGAGGTTATGTTTACTGGTGAGACGGAAGCTATTCCTTCGAGCGCTACTCAGCTAGGACTGACAGAGCCCACTAGCATCTCGCTGAATAACATTTATGTCAACGTAGGTGAGACGGTCGACCCGCTGCAATATGTGACTGTGACCCCTTGGGATGCCACGCTGCCCAACAACATTGAATGGGCATACGGCCAAGGCGGTAATAACTATTTTAGTTTCAAGAATAATGACGGCATTTGGGGTATCAAGGGCGTGAATCCCACCACTACCGGCGCGTCGGTATGGATGACTTACGGCTCACTGGATGCAGAGGGCGTGGTTTACGTCTACCAGCCTGCCACCGCCCTCAGCCGCACACAGGCGGAGCTGACGGTATATCTTGGCAATGAGCCGATAGTATTGGACCAACTCCTTCAGGGCACCTACGAACTGGCCCCCGCGAATACCACCGACAAAGTAGTATGGGTATCGAGCAACACCCAAGTAGTGAGTCATGGCGATGCATGGGTTGCCCTCGAAGCCGGCGATGCTGTGATGACAGCTACCGTCTACGACTATGATGACAACATCCGCACGGGCATCAACCCCATCACCGTCACCGTACATGTCCGTCAGGGCGTGTCGAGCATTACCAGCCCCTACAATAGCGACGATTACTTGGCTTGCTCGGTGGATGACGACCTGACGGCGTATCTTGTGGATGGCATGATGTTTAATGTGCTCCCTTCAACAGCCTACGATAAGGACGTCACTTTCGAGGTCAGCCCTAACGACTATGCCCTTTATGTCGATACTGACGGCCATATCAAAGTCAAGCACGATGGTTCTAATGGTGTTGTCACGGTGAGGAGCAAGTCCAATCCCGATGTCTCTTGCGACATTTATGTCAATGCCTACAATGACGTGAGAAACGTGACGTTCAACCAAGATGTGCTCACCATCCCCTTGACATCGGACAATATGGACATCACCGACATCGTGAAGGCAAATTTCAATATTTTGCCTGCAGATGCCGAAGGTTTCTATGACAGTTACGTGGAAATCACGTCGAATAACACAGACGTGGTGGATATAGAAACTGGCGAGTTCGTGTATTCTCCAGAACTTCCGATTACCGTGACTGCGAAGGAGGCCGGTACAGCAACGATTACCCTGGAGTATTGGGCTAATGACTATCTTGGTCAGGAATTTGGCAATCCACGGTGGACTGGTGACACCAAGACGTTCACCATCAACGTGACCTGTGGCGTGACGGGCATCACCAGCCCATTCCAGTCCGATGACTCTAGCAGTCCCTACGAGTATCTCGACTGTATGCTCGGCGACGACCTGACCTCGTATTTCGTTGACGGCAAGGCGTTTAACATTGTGCCTGCTGCTGCAACGAACAAGGCAGTGACGCTTAGCTATTATGATCCAGGAGCAGACCAACACTGTGTTACGATAGATTCTGAAGGTACCATCACAGCTACCCAAGGTGGCTCAGAGTGGATCCTTGTGACATCCGTCGACAACCCCCAAGCCTCCACCTACGTCAAGGTGCGCGTTCACGACGAGTTCAAGACCCTGACCGCTCCCGTTCCAGAGTATACTGTGAACTTCACGGGTTCGGGAATGAACATCACCGAGATTCTGGATAACGCGATTGTCATGGGTCCCGAGGGTTCCTATGTTATCTATGAGGGTACTGACTATGCGAATATCTACAACATCAGCAACCCCAATGTGTTGGAGATCAACGATAATGGTGCCTTTGTAAAGGCTGTCGGTACCACGACGGTCACCATGACCATTAAGTGGAAGGACTGGCTCGCTGCTGAGTTCGACCCCACGGGTGCTCCTCACGAGACAGAGGTCTCAGCCTCTTTCACTGTCATCGTTTCGGAGGGACTCACCGGCCTGACCGTCCAATACTTCGCTCCCCAATCCGATGGTAATGAAGGAAAGATACAGGTAAGCTCTATACCTGAAGGTTGCACCATAAACCCCAACTTGGTGGAGGTTACGGCAACCTACTATGACAACGATGACTGGTCTAACTATATGGACAACATTCTGGAGATCGGCTCGTTCGCCGTTGGTGAGGAAGAAGGCACCGTCTGGGCTCCCGTCACCCTGAAGAATATCCCAGGAAAGGTGATGTTTACTGCCACCTATCCCGTGGGAAATGACAACATCAGCATGACCACCGATCCGCAGGAGCTGGGCTACGACTTCCAGGTCAATGGCGGCTGGGAGTGGCGCACCATTCCCTACGGTATTCTTAAGAGTCTGAATAGTTTGTTCGACGACAATCTCATAGAGATCCGTACGCAGAGTGAGCAGGTGTACAACGACCCGACGTACGGACTCTTCGGTGATCTCGACCTCCTGTCGCAGAACGTGTGCTTCAAGCTGAAGACCGAATCGAGCACCGGCACGAACCCCGGTGGGCCACAGCCTGAGCAGACTGAGGCGAGCAGCAACTACCTCTACGGTGGCACGCTGGGCGTGGACGACCCCATCACCCTGCGTAAAGGCTGGAACTGGATTCCTAACCCCTATGTGTTCCGTCGTTATATCATCAATGGCCTGTCGGGCACCTTCGTCGAGGACGACCGAATCGTCTCGAAGAAAGACGGCTTTGCCATATATAACGAAGGCTCTTGGACCGGCAGCCTCGAGGTGCTGGCTCCCGGCCAGGGCTACCTGTTCTACAACGCTGGCGACGCAGGCCGTACAATCACCTTCGAGAATGAGCTGAATATGGCTGCCGTGGATGACGACTTCGTGCCCACTTCCCGTCAGGCCGGCAGAAGGGCTGACCGTACGCCCCTCTATCAGTACGATGCCTCAGGCTTCCGCGACAACATGACCATCGTCGCCGAGGTTGAGGGCCTGCAGAAGACTGACGGTTGCCGCATCTATGCTTTCGTCAACGACGAGTGCCGTGGCGAGGGTGTCGCCGTTGGCGACCGCTTCTTCATCACGGTTCACGGCAATAGCGGTGAGACCGTCTCGTTCCAGCTCCACGACGAGACCGTCGGCGAGCTGAGCCAGATTGACGAGACCACCCGCATGAAGAATATGCTGGGAACGGTGAAGGAGCCGTTCAAGCTGCATAAGGGCGAGACCATCATGACCGCTACAGCTATCACTACTCACACTTCATCCGTCAACGGCAGCGCCACCCGCACCTATGACCTCAACGGTCGTGAGGTGAGCCGTCCGCAGAAGGGTGTCAATATCCGTCGTACTGCCGACGGCCGCGTGATGAAGACTGTCGTCCGTTAACGATGAGCATGAAACGAACTCGCGCGTACATTATATATGTAATGTCTGCTCTGATGTTACCAGTGTCAGCGACTGCCCAGTCGCTGACACTGGGTCAGAACACCATCTCGAGTATTGCCGAGAGCGACCCGCTTATCATCACCGGTGCCATTGGCACACAGAACACCTTTTATCATTCAACGATAGGCAGTGGCTACCGCTCGCCGTGGGGCAACACCCTCTGGGCGAACATGAACATCTCCGTCTACGGCGTGAGTATGCCCTTTGCCTTCTCCTACAGCAACGACAACTCGTCGTTCTCTTTCCCCCACCTGTCGTTCCACATCGACCCGACGTACAAGAACTGGCGCGGACACTTCGGACGTTCGTCGATGACGATGTCGAGCTATATCATGAATATGTCGTTCAACGGCATCGGTCTGGAGTATGGTGGCGAACGCCTGCGCTTCGGCGCCTTCTATGGTGAGCTGCGCAACGCCATCAACGACGACCCCGCCGATCCCTCGGCACGTGCACCGCAGTATCGCCGTCTGGGCTGGGGCTTCAAGGTGGGCTACGGCTCTTCAAAGTCCTTCCTCGACCTCTTTTTGCTCCGTGCCTACGACCAGAGCAGCAGTGTGTCGCCGGAATGGCAGCAGCGCATACGGCCGCAGGAGAATATCGCCGTGGCGCTGCGGGGCGGCATGGGCGTCACCCGCTGGCTGTCGCTGCGTGGCAACCTGGCCTTTACCGCCTTCTCGAAAGACAAGGAGGCTGAGCGCGTGCACACCACCCGCCTGGACCGCTGGGACCAGATCTTCGCGGCCCGCTACTCGTCGCTGATGCGTATTGCCACCGACGTCAGCGCCAACGTCAACGTGAAGAACTTCAACACCTCCGTGTTCTACCGGATGGTGCAGCCCGACTTCACCACCCTGGGACTCTACTACACGTCGAACAACTACCAGTCGCTGGGCATTAATGCCTCGACGACCCTCTTCAACAAGATTGCCCTGACGGCATCGTTCTCTGGACAGGAGGACAATATCACCCGTAACCAGCTGTATACCACCCGCGGCTTCGTCTACAACGCCTCGGCCAGTACACAGATCTCACAGCACCTCCAGCTGGCGGCAGGCTACAACGGCTACCGGCAGGTGCAGAGCGACGGTACGGCACGTGTCAACGACACCACCCGCGTAAACCGCCGCATGAACTCCCTCTACCTGACGCCCTCGCTCATCTTCGACGGCGAGCACCTGGCACATGTCATCTCACTCACCGGCAACTATACCGAGAACAAGGACCTGAACCGCTTTGCCACCGGCGTCAGCGACGTGAAGACGTTCGCCGTCGGACTGTCGCACTCCTTGGAGCTGAAGGCGTTGGAGATGACCATCAGCACCTCGCTCTCACATCAGCAGAGCGACGGCTACCAGACACGCTATACCAGCGACGTGCTCTCCGTGGGCACCGGTCGCTCTTTCCTGAAAGACAAGAGTCTCAGCACGTCGGCCACGTTGTCGCTGTGCTATAACGATATCAAGAACCAGCGTAAGAACCTCTCGCTGGGAACCTTCGTCACGGCGGGCTACACCCTGGCCAAGGTCCACAGCTTCTCGTTCTCTGCCGGTTTCAACAAATACAGCGATACCAACCTGAGTGCTGACCACAGCAGCACCGGCACCACCGAACTGACGGCGTCGCTGGGCTATACTTATACCTTCTCGCTGCTGCACCTGGCGAAGAAAAGACCCACCCCCGACCCCTCCCTGTGAGTGAGGGGAGTAGATAGATTCTATCCGAAAATGTATTTTGAGTGAAGAGAAAATGACTATAGCGAATCATCATATTGGGAACCGATGCTTGAGGAAGGCACTATTAATACTAGTGCTCCTGAATCTTCAGTTTGTCTATATACTCCCCTCCATGAAGGGAGGGGTAGGGGGTGGGTCCCTATGGGCACAGGACGTGACCATCAGCGTCAGTCCGATGTCGCCCGTGCTGCCCCCGCAGGCTGGCGAATACATGAGCAACCCCGGCAAGTTCTTCAGCATCAAGCTGATGAACAACACCGACGCGGAGCAGCTCCTCCATATCGGTATGCATATAGATATGCTCTTCCCCGACCAGGAGGTGATGATGGCTACCCCCACCAACGGCAATATCCCCCGCGAGCCTATCGTGCTGGCACCCCACCAGGCGAAGGTGCTCAACCCCGTGGAGATGCGCAACCTGTTCCGCCACTTCACACTCAGCGACTTAGGACTCCGCGAGGACCTGATGCAGAAGCTGCAGGACGAGCCTATCGGCCTGCTGCCCGAAGGACAGTACCAGATGTTTATGGATGCCTACCGCTGGGATCCGCAGCAGACGAATGGCGTGTTGCTCACCCATCCCGGCGACGGACGCTGCCAGTTCAACATCTGCTACCGTGCACAGTCGCCCCGCTTCCTCAGCCCCAAGGCGGCCGGCGGACTGGCCGCCGCCGACCCGATGGCGCAGTTCGCCGTGGCGAAGATCGACGTGAACAATCCCGTACAGCTCTTCACCTGGATGCAGCCCACGCTGAACTGCAACGCACAGATGGTGCAGTTCAACTACGACCTGAAGGTGGTGAAGCTCGGAGCACAGACGCCCGATGAAGCCATCCTCTACAACCCTGCCGAGTATCAGGCCTCGAAGTTGCTGAACACCACCTTCACCCTGCCGACGGCCTATCAGAATCTGTGGAAGCAGGACACCACGACGGTCTATGCCATGCAGGTGACGGCACACAGTGTGATCTCTAACAGTGCCAACTCGCTGAACTACTCGCTGATAGAGAACGACGGAAAGAGTGACATCCTGCTGTTCCGCTTCTACGACCCGAACTTCAAGGGCATCGAACCCCAAAGCGAGAAGGGGGACAGCGTAGCCGATGCCGCCAAAGGCTCTGCTACCAACGGTAAGGAGACGACCAGCAAGGAGAAACTCTACACCTTTGAACAGCCGAAGCTCATTAAGCCCAGCTTCTACGAGAAGGTGGGACGAAAGCTGTTCGTCGGCGACAGCATCTACGTGGAGTGGCGTAAGGCCTGGTTTGCCGGTGGGCGCGGACAGAGACAGGACACCATCAAGTTCGCATACACCGTAGCGCTATACAAGGGTAACACGGCCGACTCGCTGAAGAATATCTTCAAGTCGAAACCTATATACACCAAGAAAATCGACGAGAAGGCGAAGAATCTCAACGACACCATCCAGTGGAAGAGTCTGAAAGGCGTGCAGGCTGGCGACTACCTCGTGCTGCGTGTCACGGCGAAGTCGACGAATGCCGCCGACAGCATCATCAAGATGCAGGGCGACTCGCTGAACTACGTCGACTTCGCCATCGTGGAGCACTTCAAGGAGACCTTTGAGTGTGGCGAGAATACTGCCGACGTGGCTAACAAGGTACCCATAGACCACCTGCCGAAGAAGGACGAGAAGCTGAAGATCAGCGACTGGACACTGACGCTGAACGACGATGTGACACAGGACAGCAAGACGAGGACTCTGAAGAACGGCACCGGCTGGATCAACTGGGAGGTGCTCGGCATGAACGTGCGTGTGGCCGTGAAGTTCGACAGCATCAAGGTGAATACCGACGGCGTGGTCTACGACGGTATCCTGAACACGTATGCGAAGGGGAAGCAGACAGAGTTCACCGCCCAGCAGGCCGTCGACTCGCTGTTCTCGTCGTGGGGCCTCGACAACATCTGGGGCGACCTCGGACTGCCGAGAGACGTGGCCGACAAGGTAGGCTCGACGGTCAGCGGCGAGACGGGCAACCTGGCACAGCAGTATAACCTGGGTTCGTACTATACCTATTTCAAGCAGGCAGAGAAACAGTGGGACCAGGTGATGGACGGCACAGGACTGGACATCTACTTCCCCACGGAGCTGCCCGACACCATCGCCAAGCTGCTGCCCGAGGACTTCTCGCTGCAGATAGCCAGCATGATGTTCACACCGAAGGGCGCCGTGATGAACGTCATCGGCGAGTTCGTGCTGCCTAAGTGCGACGTCATCGAGAACGACGTGCTCATCTTCGGTGCACCGCGTCTCTGCGTGCAGAAGGGCCGCATACTGCCCGAGGACGGTGTGCTGGCATTGCTCTCGAACTTCAGGATCAAGGATCCGGACAGCGGCTGGGACATGACGTTCAAGGCACCGCTGGAGCCCCTCGACCCGCAGGACGGCTGTTTCCTGAGGTGGGAGAACGATGAGTTCGGCGGTCTGGGCCTGGAGATTGCCATGCAGATACCGAACCTGAAACGTGTCATCGAAGGCAAGGTGGAGAACACCCCGCCCATCCTTGACTTGCAGGCCACGATAGAGAAGAGCTGGAGCGACTGGATTGGTCGTATATCGATGGATCCGTTCCAGGCCGAGGACCTGCCGGGATGGACCTTTACACCGGGCAAGGACATCATCTTTGACCACAGCTCGAAGAAGAACTACCAGGGCAGCAGCCTCCACTTCCCCGGCATCAACGCCATGCCGAAGACCTACGACCCGACGAAGGTGAGCAGCGAGTGCAGCGACGGCAAATGGGAGGCCTGGCAGGGCATCTACGTCAACGAGATTAGCGTACAGTTCCCGAAGTGGGCCGTCTTTGGCAAGGGCAACGAGGGTCTGAAGATTGCCGGTCAGAAGATGTTCTTCGATGCCAGTGGCATCACCTGTGACATCGCCGCCCTGAACCTGATGGAGGCGCAGACGGGCAAGGCCGGTGGCTGGGAGTTCGACCTCGACATGGCAAAGGTGATGATTGTGCAGAACAACTTTGACTCCTGCCATATTGAGGGCCGCTTCGCCATACCGCTTTTTGGTAAGAAGGACCAGAGTGCGTCCAGCGGTTCTTCCACCGGAAAGAGTGCGTCCAGCGGTTCTGCCACTGGAAACGGGAAAGGCGGCGCCACCGCTTCCGCCGCTGGAACCGGCAAGGGCGGCGGCAAGGGCAACCCCGACCAGGGCAAGATCCGCTTTACCTGCGACATCCGCCACCTGACGGACAGCACGACGACGTACTACACCTACGACAAGAGCGGCAAGAAGGTGGAGCATAAGAAACGGGTGTACGGCGAGAACGACCTGATGGCGTACTACTTCAAGACGCAGCAGATAGACTCGCTCGACTTCTCGTGCTTCGTGGCCGACGTAGACCTCATCAAGGACCAGACATACTTCATGGTGGCGGCCATCGACCGCAACAAGGACAAGACCGACACCTACGTGGAGCTGAACATGGGCGGTCAGATCAACATCGCCGACACCAACTCCACGGTGAACAGCATCCGCGAATATGCGAAGAAGCTGCCGCTGAACATGGACTTCCGTGGCATCCACTTCGCGAAGATGCGCCTAGCTAACTTCTCGTACAAGGACAGCGCTGCCGTCTATAAGAATATCAATACCTACTTCAACGACAGCCTTGGAATCAAACGCCTGCGCTCGGAGGCTGAATGGTCGGAGAAGCATAGCGGCGCCATCAACCTGTTCGAGAGCAAGGAGATAGCGCTGACCAGCAAGTGCTTCTTCGATGCCGGCGAGTGGTCGCTGTCGTCGCCGAAGAAGAATCTCGGTCCGTTCTCCGTGGAACTGTCAAACTGGAGCTTCGACTATAAGAATGAGAAACTGACACTTGGCATCGAAGGTACTATCGGCCTCTGCGAAGACAAGATCAACACCGCCGTCGGCATCGACATCTCGGCGAAGCTCACCATCCCCGGCGACCTCTCCAATATCTCGGGCTACCAGCTCAGCGAGGGCAAGGTGGAGTTCAAGAGCATCAAGCTCGACTGCGACTTCTCCGTGCTCCACTTCAAGGGTGAGCTGAACGTGACTGGTGAGGACAGCGCCGACAAGGGCTATGCCGGCAGCCTCGACATCGACATCAAGGGCCTGTTCGCCGTCAAGTGCAACGGCGGCTACTTCGAACATACCACGCAGGACGGCGAGAAACCGGCTGAAGGCAGCGGGCTGACCGTTCCTGACAAATACGCCTGGGGCTACTTCACCGTGGACATCAGCAGCGGCGCCGGCATCCATTTCGACCCCGTGGTCATCAACCGCATAGCCGGTGGCTTCTACTTCAATGCAAGGCCGGCAGGGAAGAGCGGAAAAGACGAAGGTGGCATCAAGGCTCAGGCACGGTATGGACTGATTGGCGTGTCGTTCGGACTGGGACTACAGTCATCGGCAGGCAAGGAGACGCTCTCTGCCGACGTCGACCTCAACGTGGTCTACGACCGTCAGGGCAACAACGGCAACGGCTGTCTCACCACCTTCCTCTTCAAGGGTAACATGAAGGCTGTCAGCGGACTGGTGGAGGCAAAGGTACAACTGCTCTACCAGAACGACGACAAGGACCGCTTCCTCTCATTGGACATCACCGTCGAGGCTACCAGCAGTAAGCTCTCAGGCAAGGTGGGTAAGTACATGGAGAAGGCCAACGCCGAACTGGTGAAGATGCAGAAGACGCTCGACGACTTCCAGCAGAACCTGGAGAGCGACGTGAAGAACTTCGTGGCCGACATCCCCATGCCCGGCATGGACTCCTTCAAGAGCGACTACGACAGCAAGAGCGACAAGAACCAACATGCCAAAGAGGAGAAATCGATAGACGAGGAGGCGAAGGCGAAGGCTGATGCCAACAAGCCCCGCGCCGCTGAGTTCAATATCCCCTTGCAGTTCAAGATAACATGGAAGGAGAACGGTGTGAAGAAGTCGCCCATGCGCTGGCACCTCTATCTCGGTGAACCCGAAGAGAAGAAGCGCTGCCAGTTCGTGCTCGTCGACTTCAAGTCGAGCATCGTCAACGTCAACATCGGTGCAAACGCCTACCTCTGCATTGGTAACGAACTGCCTGGCGACGGACAGCTACCGCCTATTCCTACCGTCATCACCGACTTCCTCAACGGCGGAAGCAGTCAGGTGAACACCAACGCCAGCCTCGACAAGGCTCAGCGCTCGCGCAGCGCGGCCATCAAGGCGTTGCTGCCCACCGGCGAGAACGTCAAGGGCGGTGTGATGATCGGTGCCTCGGCGTGGGGCTTCATCGACATCGACCTCGGACTGTTCTACGGCTCGCTGAACGCCATCGCCGGCTTCGATATGTCGCTGGTCAACTACGGCAATACCGCCTTCTGTACCAACCTCCACCGCCCGATGGGTAAGAACGGCTGGTATGCCATGGGACAGTTCTATGCCTACCTCGCAGCGAAGTTCGGCCTGCACATCAAGCTGGGCAAGCTCATCGACCGTAAGATTGACATCGTTGATGCCGGTATCGGCGGCGTCTTCGAGTGTGGTATGCCTAGTCCTACATGGGTCGACGGCAAGGCCCGCGTGAAGATGAGCCTCCTGGCCGGTCTGGTGAAGATTGACCGTAGCTTCAACTTCACCTGCGGACAGCGATGCGAGGCGTTCGTGGGTAATGCCCTCGACGGCTTCAACCTCTTCGACTACTGCAACATTGCCAGCGACAGTCTGGGACTGGGCTGGTATGACGAAGGCATCAGCGTGCGCGACTTCAACAAGGCTATGTTCACGACAACGGCTTCCCTCGGCGCCCAGTACCGCCTTGTAGACCCCAGCGACCAGCTGGCCCTGTCGAACAAGACGGGCTACGACGCATCGACGCTCAACCTGAATGCCGCACGTACGTATGTCTTCGACCTGAACACCGACCTCTCCGACAGCGAGTCATCGACCTACGGCTCTATTGCTGCCGAGCTCTACGAGTTTGACTTCTCGAAATCCTCCATCCAGTGGAAGTACACCGTCAAATCTACCATTGAGAATTGTGGCTTCGAGTCGGTCAACCAGACCAACATGGAGATGGACAGCAAGTACTATTCGAATAAGAAAGCCAAGAAAAACAGCGACCTGCTGAATCCCGACGGTGCTACTTGGACCAAGACACAGAACCTCTTCCACAATCAGTACCGCCAGTACCGCATCCCCATCCGTATCAAGGAGGAACCCAACGGCGCCCATGGTAGCCGCTTCCATCTGACGGGTGCCACGCTGAAACCCGGCTGTCACTACATCCTCCGTCTCATCGGTACCGCCTACGAGGTGGAGGACGGCCAGCAGGTATGGCCCACGCTGGTAGCCACGAGCACGAAGGGTAAGCAGAAGGAGTATCGCATCCGCTGGCTACAGAACAAATTCTTCTTCTTCTACACCCGTAGTGAGGAAGAGATCAAAGAAGATCCTGTGAACGGCCTGCAGCAGTATGTGGCCCTGGCCTACCCGTCGGCTGTTGACAATAAGCTGTTCAACGAGCCGGAGGATAAGGACGAAGCCTACATGCACGACCTAGAACGTCCCACGATTGCCCTGAACACCGATATCGAAGGTAAGGCCTATACCAAGGGCAAGCTCACGTGGCAGCTGCGCGGACGTAAGGTGGGCGAAGAGAAATGGAAGAAGACCGAGGTGAAGGAGAACCGCTTCGCACGATATGGCAAAGACTTCGTGAACATGGAGCCGGCGTACGCCTTCAAACCCTACAAGGAGAAGTCGGCCGACAAGAACAGTGACTACGAGTACAACCTGCAGCTGCTCTACACCAAGCAGGTGGCTGGTGCCGGTGTCGACTGCACGACGAACATGACCGACGAAGAGAAACTCAACGCCATGACCGGCTTCCTGCGAGAACACAATATGTACGACAATCTGGTAGAACAGATGGGCTGCACAGTCGAAGAGACTGTGGCAAACCTTGGCGCGACGCTCACAATGATATTGGTAGGCATCTATGCTGTCGGGCAATATGGCGATACTGAGACCTACCAGAATGCAATTAACACCTACTACGACCAGATGGGACTGTCGTGCCAGAAGGACACCACCATCATCCTGGCTAACCTGACCTTCCGAGGCTCGGACCGTACAGACTGGCAGAACTTAGGAGCGCCGTTGGTGATGAGAAAGGTGACGTACGATCGCAAGAAGCACAAATATGTAACCACGAAGGTGGAGCGTACGCACTCGATAGGCGAGCCCCTGCCCTACGAGCGTCCGTTCGTGGGTGTGACCGCCACGGCGCGTCCCTCGTTCACGTTCTCACCATCGGGCGACCTCGTCTATTCTATTTCGAGCGAGATGGCCGAGAAGAGTATTTACACTAAGCCGCGGCTGGACAATCCCTACATCTATTTCTCCTATCTGTCGAACACGGTGTTCATCGGCGGCAAGAAGGTAAATAGCTATTCGTTCGACGACATTGAGGTGCGTCATGCCAGCGAGCCGCTGACATTCAGCTACAACGGCTTCAGCGTCGAGGGCACCAGCCAGATTGAGGGATGGGCAGAGAACTCGATAGCGGTGGCCAAAAAGATGTATGGAGCATGGAACAAGTGGTACTTCAACGACAAGACCCAGCCCCGGTATCCGCTACCGTCGAGCGACACCGACATCACTCTGGCCAATCAGGATGGCAAGTCTCCTTACTGCGTGCCGGGCTATGACAAGAACGTCCCAGGCTTCGCCTACCATCTGAATATGGCTGAGCTGGTGAAGGACTATGCCGCGCCATACTATGTGGCCGAGACGCTGTGCGACAAGATGAAGGACATCGCCGACGATCTGTACAGTATCTATCAGAATAGCTGGTCGGGCAACAGCATTGACAACGACAAGTTCAATAAGGACATGAAGGCATGGAGTAACCGCCATCGTGGACAGTACCTCACCGTTGAGAGCCGTGGCTTCAAGGTGAAGGTACCCTACTACCAGTTCCCGCTTATCTTCGGTGACTGCTTCGGCCGTTATGACGGCAAGGATGCAACCGACGTGAACCACTCGGGTAAGTCGGTGGCACGCAGTAACCGTAGCTTCAGGTACTCATTGGGTAGCCTAACGGGCGACCGTTGGGAGTCGTCGGTGTCGAACCTGTTGTTCTTCCGTCTGCGAGGTGGCCATGCGTTCCACGTAGACAAGACCTGGGAGTATGGCGCGTCGCCAAACAATACGAATCGTTTTGTGACTCAAGACGTGTTTGATGCCAGGACAGCCCTGAACACGGTGAAGGGATTCTCGGCAAAGGCCTACCGCGTGAATGCCTATAACCTCAATACTGGTGAGTTTGAAGTGAAGCGCTTCGGCGCTGATGCCGCCGACCAGAGCTACTTGAACGATGTGGATGCCGACTTCCTGGACTTTGAAGGCAGTCCCGTGAAGAGTATGACGGACTGGATGGACATGATTGGCACACCGTCGGTGACATGCAACGACGAACAGTTAGAGAATAGCTTTGATGAATAGAAAGAATTGAAACATGACGATAAAAACGCTTAAATACCTGTTGTCCGCCTGTCTCGTAAGCTGTGCAGTCTGCACGGCTCACGCCCAGGAAGAAGTCGATACTGTACCGGCGGTCGGCAGCGTGGCCACCGACACCTTGGAGGAGGTCTACCACGGCCCCATCCTTACATCGAAGATCCACCTGATGACACGCACCTACGGTGACCGTATCTACCTGCGGTGGCTACCCGAGGACTACGTGTCGTGGATGTTCTTGGTACAGGGCGGCGTCAACGTGCTACGCGTAGACAAGAGCAGCGGCGAGGAGGTGACGCTGGCCCGTGGATTGAAACCGCTGTCACAAGCAGAGTTTGAGTCGAAGTACGGTACGAAGGACTCGTTGGCGATGGTCTGTGCCGGTGTGCTCTATGGCGAGGGCCGTATTAGCGAGAACCAGACGCAGGAGCCGCCAAGGACGATGGGAGCAAACATGGAGTACAACAGCGAACAGGACATTTCCTTCGGCTATGCCATGCTCATTGCCGAGTGGCGTGCCGACCTGGCACAGGACATGGCCGTAGGCCTCGTCGACCGCTCGGTGAAGCCAGATGCCCGCTATGAGTATTACGTCCAGCCGACAGTTTGGGACAACGGTGGCAAGATTATCTTCGAGCCGGGCGTCAGGGAAAATGTCGTCAATCGTCCCTACGAGCCAGAACCCTATGACCCGTTGGTGGAAGACACGCTACCGTCGATGTGCCGCTTCGTGCTGTCGTGGGAGGACAAGGTACACTCCAGCTACGAGATAGAACGCCGTGAGAAGGGAACTACCGAATGGCAGCGGCTGAACAAGAAACCCTACGTCTCGATGGTTGAAGCTACCGACTATGAGGGACTCATCGTCTACAGCGACTCCGTGCCCTACGTCGGTGTGTGGGAATACCGCATCTTCGCGCACGACGCCTTTGGAGAGCTGGTTGGGCCGTCGCCCGTCCACACCGCCTATGCCCGTGACATCCAGCCGCCGCTGGCCCCGCAGCTGAAGTATATCGTCCTGGAGCGTCCCGATGACAACGACCCCATGAGCCGCATCCTGGCTCACGTGGTGTGGGAGAACCCCGACCCGGAGAAACAGGACGGCGATGTGCAGGGGTATGTCATCCAGTATTACAATGAGGACATCACTGGTCACCAGTGGCGCCCGCTGACACAGTTATCAAAGGTCAATGGCCAATGGTCAATGGTCAATGAGCTGATCAGTCCGAAGGACACCACAGCCGTGGTAGACGTCACCGGCCTGCGTACGGGTATGATGGCCATCTCGGCCTACGACAACTCGGGCAACGAGAACATGGGCTTGGCACAAATGGTACGTATCACCGACTTCAAGGCCCCGGAGCCGCCCGAGGAACTGAAAGCCATCGTGCTGCCCTCGGGTAACGTGCTCCTGTCATGGCAGCACAAGGCGGAGGATACTGACATTGCCTACTACGACCTGGCCTTCTCCAACGACAGCACCCATGAGTTCCTGCTGCGCAATCAGGGTGGCATCCAACAGGAGGGCTTCATCGACACGCTGGCCATGAACATCAACCAGAAATATATTTATTATAAGGTACGCGCGGTGGACTGGTCGAACAACTTCGGCGAGTGGTCGCCCGTCCTGCAGGTGAAGCGTCCGCACAACACGCCGCCGTCGGCTCCTCACCTGGACGAGTCGTGGCACAACGACCAGCAAGGTATGCATATGCGCTGGGTGGTGGGTACCGATGCCGACATGGAGTACCACCTGCTGAAACGACGTCTGGGCGCCGGCGAGTGGGAGGTGATAGCCCGCTGGGATGCCGACTCACTGCGAGAGACTGGCAGCTATGCCCTCATCGTCGACGACAATCCGCCCTACGACCAGGAGCGCCGCTACTTCTACATGGTGGAGAGCTTCAACTCGACGCCCTACACGTCGCAGAGTTTCGCGGTGAGCTGGCTGCATCAGGGTCCCCACATCCTCGACATCCCCATTCAGGTGGTTGGCGACTGGGTGGAGCACGCCGGAGCCGTACGTATCGTCTGGGATGTGAAGATGCCTGCCTCCCTGCAGTCGCAGGACTATTACTACTGCATCTTCCGCAAGGGCAGCGGTGACAAGGATTTCAAGTATCAGTACAATGTGGCGAAGGACGAGGTGGAGTATACCGACCCCAGCCTGAAGAAGGGCGAGACGGCTGAGTACTACGTCAGCATCCGCTTCAAGGACGGTCGTGAGAGCCGCAACTCGAACACCATTAAAGTTACAAGATTATAAAATTAAAATATGGCGAGAAGATTATCATTTTTTAATTTCATAATTCTTACACTGGCCTTGGCTTTGGCCGGCTGCGGCGACATTTTCACCGATGAGAATGTCACCCTGACCGATGGCACGACGATGGACCTCACTCGCCGCGTCGTCACCATCATGGAGGGTGAGCGTTATGTCGTCCCCGTGACGTTCACGCCGGCGACGCAGTCGAATACCGCCGTCTGGTGGGACATCGAAGACAACGCCATTGCCACCTTCCAGAACGATACGCTCTATGCCCTGAGCCCTGGCCTGACACGTGTGATGGCTACCAGCGCGGTCACCATGCTGAGCGACACCTGTTGGGTGGAGGTGCTGGCGAGACCCGAGATGGACTGGGGCGACTTCCCTTACGAGATGATGCTCTATGCCAATGTGACGCTGCACGGAAAGCCGCTGACGGTGACCAATCAGGAGGATGTCATCATCGCAGCCTATGTCGGCAAAGACCTGCGTGGCATCGGACAGATGCGCCAGAGCCACGGCATCGACTACTTCCAGATGCGCATCGGCGCCTACCGTCCTTCGGGTGACAACATCCGTCTGCGCTGCTACTACCGTGGCAAGGCCCTGGCGGAATGGTTCCCGCAGACGCTGACCTTCGATGGTGAGGCACACGGCACACTGTCAGCCCTCCTACCCCTGACCATCGATGACGGCGCTGAGGTCTATGAGCCCGCCGTGGATCCCGTGGAGGACGAGAATCCCTATATCGTCGTACCCGACACGATTGTAAATGTTGTAACCGAGTGAAGCAAGAAGTATGAAGACAACAAGCAATAGGCACCTGATAAACCTGACATTTATCATCTGCACTCTATTATTCAGCATAACGCTATCCTCATGTGACCTGTTCATCAATGAGGAGCCGGAGGTCGACGACTACGGCTTCACCGATGTGCCCGTGCATACCGGCGAAGGCTACGACAAACCCGTCACCGCCAAAGAGGGCGACTGCGAGGTGACCTACCAACTACAGAGCAACGTGCGCCAGCTGACGACGGAGGATACCCAGCAATGGATTACCTACGTGGAGCAGGACGAGACGGGACTGTTCATGGAAATCCATTACTCCGGACACACACCGCAAGACCGCCTGCCCGTGCTGGGTGAGATACTCCTCTCTACCGACGTGACGCGCTTCCCCATGGGCTGTATGCACCGCGTGCAGATGCGCGAACTGCGCGACGGCGAATACTGCTACATCGCCAGTCTGGCAAAGCTTGGCGATACCTATAAAAAACTCGACATCACCGGGTCCATCACCACCGCCCCTGAGGAATACGACGTGAAGGGCGAGTCGTCCGACAGCATCGCCACCGCCCGTAGCAATGCCAGAACAACCCGTGGTCCCGACTTTAGCGGTGATGACTGGTATAGCTTTAGGGGCATGCATGTGCAGTTAGGTGAAAGGATAGGTCTGGGCTACGAGTTTGGAACCGATCCCGTCCTCAGCCTCGAGGACGACAAACACCCTGATAAGCCCATCACGGTCGGATTTGCAGAGGGTAGTTACTATACGGTATCCAGCAAGTACGACTTCACCGACTTCAGTTTCGAACGCGGCGTCTACAAGGTACACATCAACGAAATAGAAGAGGGATGTTTTCGCATCAAGGTGAGTGGTACTTACGACGGCAAGGTAAAGGTGAGGCACTTCCGCCCCGTTGAGGGTAAACCCATCCTCATCGGCCCCGTGCTGGTGATACTCTTCGTCAACCTGAACTTTGACATAGAGCTCAAGGCCAGCGCTGAGGCCACCCTGGAGCGCAGTTTCAAGATTACGCACGACTACACCATCGACTTCTCCGACTTCACTCTTCAGGAAAAGACCGTCAATGAGAGTCCAGGCTGGAAGGCCTCTGCAGTGTTCTCAGGCGACGTGGGCCTGCGCACCACGCTCGAAGTCTGCTTTGGCCTCTACGGTAAGGTCCTCTCGCTGCGCATCTATCCGTCGGTATATTTTGGTGTGCATGCAGATACGGCTCCGGTGGTGTTCATAGGCAACGATGACGAAGAGCCGTCCTACGATGTCTCATCCAGGCCTGGCATTACCCCGAAGGTGAACTGGCAGCTCGACGCCGGCCTCTTCCTTGAGCTGTCTATCTTCGACTGGTTCAAGGAACTATTCGGAAAACTGACCAAGAGCAATGCCAAGGCTGTGCTCAGTGAGGTGGCAAAGGAGGCAAAGGAAAACGGCATGGAACTTTCGGCCGAATACTGGAACAACGTCGGCAAGGAGGCATATGAGCGTCAGGAAAAGGAGGATAAGAGCGGCCTGACAGTGAACCTCGGAGAATGGGACATCGTGAAACCTACGCCCACACCGTGGTACCCTACCATCGAGGACAACTCGTTCAAGATTGACCGTATCTACGATGAGCAGCAGCAGAAAATGATATTTATGGGTTCGTACACCATCAATAGTGTTGGCTTCTTTTGCTATGCTGGCCAAAGCTATATACCCACACTCCTTATCAAGAAAGGTACGAAGGTGGTAGATGAAATCTTTCCAGATGACGATGGTAAAGGTGCCAGGGTGAAGAACGGGAAGTTGTATATGTTCACCCTGCCAAACTATGAGGATGATGTGACATATATGGCCTGCCCATCTTACCATGCAGCACCATTACGGAAACAATACCGCCCAGAAGTCATCGACAAGGGACTGCCCTTCATGGGCACCACGCCATCGGTCACCATCAACCAGATTACCGCCACCAGCGCCGGTGTGGAGGAGGGTATGCACTTCGCCGACTATGGCGAAGATGTGTTCAAGTATAAGTTCACCTACGGTTTCGACATCAACGTCACCGTACGCGGAGCAGAGAACATCCAGAGATGGGGTGTCTTCGAAGGTCCCCACGGCGTGAGCTTCGACTATAAGCGCAAGGATGCCACCAAACTGCGCGACGGCACCTACGTGCTGCACTGCAAGCTGGATATTCTTAGCGACTATCTCTACGACAGCCGTATTGATGACTTGCGCCTATATCCCTTCTTCTTCTCCGACGAGATGACCGGCAACGAGTATCATACCGGGCCCACCAACCACCTCTACATCACCTACGACGGGTTCTGGAACGTAGACGGAGAACCCTTCCACCATCTCTGACCCATTTTTGGGGAGAAAGACGTAAATTTATAAAAAAATCATAAAATCGTTGGGTTGTTACGAAAAAAGTTAGTAACTTTGCAGCCCAAAATGCGATTAAATAAATCGTAAAACCGTGTATATGGGTAGTTTAGAGCACTTTAAGATAGATTTGAAAGGGCTGACAGACGAGCTGACACAGCTGGAGTTCGACCTGGACAAGGACTACTTCGAGGCTCTTGACGAAACCGACGTGGATAACGGAGCGTTGCATGTGTCGCTGTCTATACGCAAGGCATCCGGCTTTTTTGAACTCCTGTTCCACACCGTCGGTACCGTAGACGTGGTGTGCGACCGCTGTCTCGACCTGATGGAGCAGCCCATAGAGACTGATAACCGTCTGGTGGTGAAGCTGGGAAGCACGGTCCCTGAGGACGATGATGTCGTGATGGTGGACGAGGATGAAGGAATACTCGACACGTCATGGCTCATTTATGAGTTTATTGCGCTGGCCATACCCATCAAGCACGTTCATGCACCTGGAAAATGCAATAGTGCGATGATGCAGAAGCTCGACGAGCTGAGCAACGCTGCCCGAAGCAGCGAAGAGGAGGCGGGAACAGTAGACCCAAGATGGGAAAAATTGAAGAGTTTAAAAGTTTAAGAATTAAAGTTTTATAGAATTATGGCACATCCTAAAAGAAGACAGTCAAGCACTCGTCAGGCCAAGCGTCGTACACACGACAAGGCCGTAGCACCCACACTGGCAGTATGCCCCAACTGCGGCGCTTACTATGTGTATCACACCGTATGCCCCACTTGCGGTTACTACCGTGGCAAGGTAGCTATCAAGAAAGAAGACGAAGTAGCTGAATAATGGGTAAGATCAAAGCGGTAATCACCGGCATGGGTGGCTACGTGCCCGACTATATCCTCACGAACGAGGAACTGTCGCGCATGGTGGACACCAGCGACGAGTGGATTATGACGCGTGTGGGCATCAAGGAACGCCACATACTGGCCGAGGAAGGTCTCGGTACATCGTATATGGCGCGTAAGGCTGCCAAGGAACTGCTGAGGAAGACGGGTACCGACCCTGATACCATTGATGCCTTGGTTGTCGCCACGTCGACCGCTGACTATAAATTCCCCTCAACAGCCAGTATCGTGGTGGGCAAGCTTGGACTGAAGAACGCTTATGCTTTCGATTTCTGGGCTGCCTGCTGTGGTTTCCTGTTCTCACTCGACCAGGCTGCGATGATGATTGAGAGCGGCCGCATGAAGAAGGTGATTGTCATCGGTGCCGACAAAATGTCGTCGATAGTAGACTATAAGGACCGTCAGACGTGTCCGCTCTTCGGCGATGGTGCCGCTGCCGCTCTGGTGGAGGCCACCGAGGAGGAGGGTGTGGGCTGCCAGGACAGTTACTTCCGCTGCGATGGCAAGGGACTGCCCTTCCTGCACCTGAAGGCCGGCGGCTCCGTGAGTCCTGCCAGCCACTTCACCGTAGACCACCGGCTGCACTACCTCTATCAGGAGGGACGCACGGTGTTCCGTTACGCCGTGACGAACATGAGCGACGACTGCGCACTCATTGCCGAGCGCAACGGACTGACGAAGGACAACATCCAGTGGGTGGTGCCCCATCAGGCGAATATGCGCATCATTGAGGCCGTGGCCAAGCGTCTGGAGGTTCCCATGGAAAAGGTCATCGTGAATATCGAGCACTTCGGCAATACGTCGGCCGCCACCATCCCCCTGGCTCTCTGGGAGAACGAGCACCGGCTGAAGAAGGGTGACAACATCATCCTCACCGCCTTCGGTGCCGGCTTCGTTCATGGTGCCAGCTATATCAAATGGGGCTATGATATTAAATGAGAAATGAGAAGCTGATGCACAAAGCAGGATTCGTCAATATAGTCGGAAACCCTAACGTAGGTAAAAGTACGCTCATGAACCAGCTGGTTGGTGAGCGTATTTCGATTGCTACCTTCAAGGCACAGACCACGCGCCACCGCATCATGGGCATCGTCAACACGCCCGAGATGCAGATTGTCTTTTCGGACACCCCCGGCGTGCTGAAGCCCAATTACAAGCTCCAGGAGTCGATGCTCGCCTTCTCGGAGTCGGCACTACAGGATGCCGACGTGCTGCTCTACGTCACCGACGTCGTGGAGAACCCGGAGAAGAATATGTCGTTCCTGGAGAAGGTGCAGAAAATGACAATTCCTGTGCTGCTGCTGATCAACAAGATTGATGAGTTAGGCTCGAGGAGCGAGGAAGGAGGAACGAGGAAGGAGAATAGTCAGGCAAAGCTTGCGGAAATCGTCGAGAAATGGCACACGCTGTTGCCCAACGCAGAGATACTGCCCATCTCGGCAAAGAATAAGTTCGGCGTGGATATGCTTTTGAAGCGCATCCAAGAGCTGCTGCCCGAGAGTCCGGCCTTCTTCGACAAGGACCAACTGACGGACAAACCCGCCCGCTTCTTCGTCTCGGAAATAGTGCGCGAGAAAATCCTCCTCTACTACGACAAGGAGATACCCTACTCCGTGGAGGTGCGCGTAGAGCGTTTCAAGGAGGATGACCGTAAGATAGCCATCAATGCTATCATCTATGTCGAGCGTGACTCGCAGAAGGGCATCATCATAGGCCATCAGGGCATCGCCTTGAAGAAGGTGGGCACCGAGGCCCGCAAGTCGCTGGAGAAGTTCTTCGGCAAGACCGTCTTCCTCGAACTTTTCGTCAAGGTCGACAAGGACTGGCGCTCGTCGCAGCATGAACTTGACGCCTTTGGATACAACCCTGAGTAAAGGGGCAAGGGGCATGGTGCAAAGGACTAGTTGTGAATAAAAATAACCAATGATATGGGAAATTTAGTAGCCATCGTGGGGCGCCCGAACGTGGGCAAGTCAACCCTGTTTAACCGACTGACCAATAGCCGTCACGCCATTGTGAGCGATGAGGCTGGTACGACACGTGACCGCCAATACGGCAAGTGTGAATGGTGTGGACGCGAGTTCTCCGTCGTCGACACCGGCGGTTGGGTGGTCAACAGCGAGGACGTTTTCGAGGAGGAGATACGCAAGCAGGTGCTCATCGCCACCGAGGAGGCCGACCTCGTGCTGTTCATCTGTGACATCAAGAACGGTGTGACCGACTGGGACATGGACGTGGCACAGATCTTGCGCCGCGCAAAGTTGCCGACGTTGCTTGTGGCTAACAAGGCTGACGACGGCAAGGACCTCTACGGACAGTACGACTTCTACAAGTTGGGACTCGGCGATCCTTGGTGTGTCAGCGCCGCCACGGGCAGTGGCACCGGCGACCTGCTGGATAAAGTGCTCGAGATGCTGCCCGAGAAGTCGGCCGACGACCTTGACGATGGCATACCCCGTTTCGCCGTGGTGGGTCGTCCGAACGCTGGTAAGTCGAGTCTCATCAACGCCTTCATCGGCGAGGAGCGCCACATCGTTACTGACATCGCCGGTACGACGCGTGACTCCATCTATACGCGCTACGACAAGTTCGGCTTCGACTTCTACCTCGTCGACACCGCCGGCATCCGCCGTAAGAACAAGGTGTCGGAGGACTTGGAGTTCTACAGCGTCATGCGAAGCATCCGTGCCATTGAGAACTCGGACGTCTGCATCCTGATGATTGATGCCACACGAGGCATCGAGGCACAGGACATGAACATCTTCCAGCTCATCCAGAAAAACAACAAGTCGCTTGTCGTCGTGGTGAACAAGTGGGACTTGGTGGAAGAGAAGTCGCAGGCGGTCATCGATACCTTCGAGAACGCCATCCGCGAGCGTATGGCACCGTTCAAGGACTTCCCCATCATCTTTGCCTCGGCGCTGACGAAGCAGCGCATCTTCAAAGTGCTGGAGACGGCAAAGCAGGTTTACTTGAACCGTAAGGTGAAGATTGGCACGTCGAAGCTCAACGAGGTGATGCTGCCCATCGTCGAGGCTACGCCGCCGCCTTCCATCAAGGGTAAGTACATCAAGATCAAATACGTCTCGCAAGTGCCTGACACGCAGATTCCAACGTTTATCTTCTACGCCAATCTGCCACAGTATATCAAGGAACCCTATAAGCGCTTCCTCGAGAATAAAATCCGTGAGAACTGGACGCTCACCGGCTCGCCCATCAACATCTTTATCCGACAGAAATGATGCGGAGAAAGGCGCTGAGGCCTCTGAGGGTTATGGGACTTATAGGTCTTATGGGACTCATGGGGCTTATAGGAATTATGGGGCTTATGGGGTGTGGCAAGGCCACACCAGAGGAGCTGGCGTCGTTAGCTGCCGAGGGCTACTACCGTCATCTGGCTGCTGGCGAGTGTGAGCAGTTCCTGGAGGGTAGGGTGGGGGCCGACTCACTGCCCGAGGGCTACCGTGAACAGCTGGTGGCGGGCTGCCGACAGTTTGTGGCACAGCAGCAGCGTGACCATCGCGGCATCTGTTCGGTTGCCGCCTCCAATGCGCTGATGGACACCGTCTCCCGCCAGATGAACGTATTCCTGATCCTGGAGTATGGCGACAGCACGCAAGAGGAAATCGTCGTGCCGATGGTGGAGCACGATGGCCGGTGGCGGATGAAGTGATTGTGACGTTCAGGTGTTTCCTGAACGTTTTTTATTTCGCAAGGACAGCCGTACGCATCTCCTTCAGCAAGTCGCTGGCGAAGATGAAGTCCGTGAGGCGTTTGTTCGTCGACTGCATAATGTCAGCCGAGACGCCCTGCCACTCCTTGTGCCCTTCATAGATAAAGATAATGTTCTCTCCGATGCCCATGACGGAGTTCATGTCGTGGGTGTTGATGATAGTGGTCATCTTGAACTCGCGAGTGATGCTGTGCAGCAGCTCGTCGATGACCAGCGATGTCTTGGGGTCGAGACCGCTGTTCGGCTCGTCGCAGAAGAGGTACTTCGGGTTTAGACTGATGGCGCGGGCAATAGCGACGCGCTTCTGCATACCACCGCTGATCTCGCCCGGGAACTTCTGTTCGGCGCCGACGAGGTTCACGCGTGCCAGACAGTCCATGGCGCGCTTCTGGCGCTCGCGGAGTGTCATCGACGAGAACATATCGAGCGGGAACATAACGTTCTCCAAAACAGTCAGCGAGTCGAAGAGAGCTGCCGACTGGAAAATCATCCCCATCTCACGACGCATCATCACCTTCTCGTGCTTCGACATCGCCACGAAGTCGCGACCATCGTAGAGCACCTGACCGCTTGTAGGCTCAAGCAGTCCCACGAGGTTTTTCATCAGCACGGTCTTGCCAGAACCTGACTGGCCGATGATGAGGTTCGTCTTGCCGTCCTCGAAGATGGTCGAGATGCCTTTCAGCACCTCCTTGTCGTCGAATCGCTTGTATAGGTCTTTTACTTCAATCATATCAACTCAGTAACTGTGTCAGGAAGACGTCGGAGAAGAGAATGAGGGCGCTGCTGGAGACAACGGCGTCGGTAGAGGCCTTGCCAACGTTCACGGAGCCGCCCTCGACGGTATAGCCGAAAAAGCTGGGGACGCTGGTGATGATGAAGGCGAAGAACTGGCTCTTGATGATGGACATCCACATGAACCAGGGCACGAAGTCGTGCTGAAGGCCCGCCGTAAGGTCGTCGGGCGGCATGATATGGCCGATGTATGCTGTGCCATAGGCGCCGAGGATACCCATTGCCGAGGAGAAGATGACCAGCAAGGGCATAATGGTGAGCATACCCAAAATCTTCGGTAGGATAAGGTAGGAGGCGCTGTTGACACCCATGATCTCCAGGGCGTCAATCTGCTGCGTGACACGCATCGTGCCCAGCTCCGAGGCGATGTTCGACCCCACCTTGCCAGCGAGGATAAGGCACATGATGGACGAAGAGAACTCTAGGAGCATGATCTCGCGGGTGGTATAGCCTGCCACCCAGCGTGGCATCCATGGCGACTCGATGTTCATCTTCATCTGGATGCAGATGACGGCACCGATGAAGAATGAGATGAGCAGGACGATGCCTATGGAGTTGATGCCTAGCTGCGCCATCTCCTTGACGTACTGTTTCCAGAACATACGCATCCGCTCGGGTACGGAGAAGGTGCGCCCCATCAGCATCAGGTAGCGACCGAAGGTGGTCAGCCATTTCTGTATTAACATCTTTTAGACTGTTTTCGGCGGCAAAGTTACGAAATTATATGGAAATTTCGTACCTTTGTGCCAAAATTCTTAGAAGATGGAACAAGAAAGTATTGTACTCCGCTCAGAAGGGCTCGTTAAACGCTATGGCAAGCGAACGGTGGTGAATGACGTCAGCTTCAACGTGAAACAGGGCGAGATTGTCGGACTGCTCGGTCCCAATGGTGCCGGCAAGACCACGTCGTTCTACATGACGACGGGACTGATTGTGCCCAATGGCGGACATATTTACCTAGGCGATGAGGAGGTGACGACGTTCCCCGTCTATAAGCGTGCACGTGCCGGCATCGGCTATCTGGCACAGGAGGCTTCCGTGTTCCGTAAGATGTCCGTTGAGGACAATATCCTCAGTGTGCTGGAGATGACGGGAAAGCCCCGCGACTATCAGGAGCGGAAACTCGAGGAACTCATCAAGGAGTTCCGTCTGGAGAAGGTGCGCCGCAACAAGGGCGACCAGCTCTCCGGCGGTGAACGCCGCCGTACGGAGATTGCCCGCTGTCTGGCCATTGAGCCGAAGTTCATTATGCTCGACGAGCCATTCGCTGGTGTCGACCCCATCGCCGTGGAGGACATCCAGTTCATTGTGTGGAAGCTGAAGGACAAGAATATCGGTATCCTCATCACTGACCATAACGTCGAGGACACCCTCTGTATCACCGACCGTGCCTATTTGCTGTTTGAGGGGCGCATCCTGTTCCACGGCACTCCCGAGGAGCTAGCCGCCAACCAGGTGGTGAGGAAGAACTACCTAACGGAGTCGTTTGTGCTGCGCCAGAAAGACTTCTCCGCACTTGAGGAGCAGCGTCGCCGCGAGGCAGAGGAAGAGGAACGCCAGAACGCCTGAGGAAAGCACCTCCTGAGGAAGGTGCGCAGCCGTGAAACTAAAAAAAACGAAATAAATTTGGTTTTTCGCGCACTTCTTCGTACCTTTGCACCTCATTTC
>JAEEGG010002542.1_pt1 | contig 46897 bp, 44 predicted proteins | sample 9134161 | NCBI WGS metagenome assembly JAEEGG01 (sample SAMN16246543, study PRJNA631951) | gut metagenome | biome: gut microbiome; feature: rumen; material: CR-attached | host: Bos | place: Iran: Karaj | collected 2018-10
GAGGTGGCCAAGCAAAAACGCCACATTTTTTCTTATGTCACTGGTCATGCCAGCTATAGTTATGGTAAAACCGATATGTGGGGACAAAATTCCAGTTCTTACAATTTGGTGCTCCAACAATACCAAGGCAGTGAACAAAGCTATTGGAATGTCGGTGTAAACCTTGCCGTTCCATTGGAAGATATTTTGGACTTGACGGCAGCAGTAAAACGTAAGAGATTGGAAGCTGATATGGCGATGTATAAAACAGATTTGGAATATGAAAATCTAAAAAAAGAGATAGCCACGCTTTTTATTAAAATCACAAACCAACTTGTAACCCTCAAAACGGCTGGCGAGGCAGCAGCCGCCTATCAAGGTGCTGGTGCGTTGAATTTAGAAGATTTCCACCAAGGCAATATGTCTATTGAGGATTATGCTTGGACAAAAATGCATGAATTGAGTAATGTTGGTTCGTATCAAAACATGCAAACTGCTATCACCACAGATATTATTACATTAGAGATTTTGTCACATACGCCGATTTTGACCAACACTACCACAGAAATTACTTTGGATAGTGGTGATCAAAAAACCGAAAAACAAATCCGGAAAGAGAATAAAGCTATTGATAAGCAAATTCGCAAGACTGCCGCTGCTGAAGAGAAAAGATATGCCCAAATGGAAAAAGCTGAGCAAAAGGCTCAGGAAAAAGCAGCTAAGTTAGCAAAAAAAACTGAAAAAAATAAAAAATAACTGATTCAATATAATACGATTATGGATTTATTCAGATATCTCGTTCGCTTTTTATATAAAATTCGTTGGTATTTAGTCGTTTTACCAATGATAGCATTGATTGTGGCTTGGTTCATGACTCGCCACATGGAACGTGTCTATGACACCAACACCACCATTTATACGGGTATGATTACTGCTTATAATTTGGAAGGAGGAAGCGGTGCTGCTGGCGGAAATGCCCAAACAAACATGACCAACTTGATGTTAATTATTACTACCGATAACACCATTCATGAGGTGGCATTACGCCTGTTTGGCCGTTGCATGATGTATGGTAATCCTAACAAAGACAACAACTATATATCCGCTGAGCATTTCCGTCAATTAAATGCCACTGTTCCTGCTGATGTCAAAGCCCTGATTAACCATAACAGTGAATCACAGACATACGCTAACTTAAAAGCCTACGAAAAACCTCGTCAGGATAACTATTTATTTGGTATCCTCAATTATCACCCCTATTTTGGCATCAATAGCATTACCTCTCGGTTAAAGGTCATGCAACTTCAAAAAAGTGATATTATTGATATCGGTTATTCTGCCAATGACGCTGGTATTGCTTATAATACTTTGGATATATTAAACGAAGTTTTTGCCCGTCAATATCAGCAGATTCGTTTTGGTGAAACAAGTAATGTCATCAAATTTTTTGAAAAAGAAGTGGCTCGTTTATACCGCGTTTTATCCAATGCAGAAGATGACCTGATTCGCTATAATGTTTCTAAGAAAATCATCAACTATGGTGAACAAACCAAAATGGTAGCAAACCTTGAAGCTCAACAACAAAACTTCAGAAATGACCAGTTGCTGAATTACACACGTGCCAAGCATCTGCTAGATTATTTGGAACGTCAATTAGGAAATCGTGCCCAAGTTATTCGTGCCAATCAGGAGTTTACGAATCAGATTAAAGATATTTCACGTATTCAATCCCGTATTTCCAACCTCCGTCTGATGAGCAGTGAAGGAGGTGGACGCGATACTGAATCTCAAGAAGAGTTGGCCAAAGCTCAGCGTGATTTACAAGCTGCCACAGGTCGTGTGACGGAATTAACCAAGGATATAGAGGCCTCAACCTACAGCACGGAAACTGGTGTTAGGGCCAATGATATGCTTAGCCGTTGGTTGGAGCAATTATTGCTGTTAGAAAAGACCAAAGCCGAGATGACTGCTACTGATATTATGAAAAACAATATTGATAAACAATATCTTTATTTTGCTCCCATTGGTGCGACATTGGATCGTAAAGCGCGTCATATTGGCTTTATTGAAGGGAACTACATGGAGATGTTAAAAGCATTAAACTCAGCTCGTCTTCGCCAGCGCAACCTGCAGATGTCAACAGCCACCTTGCGTACGTTGAATCCTCCTATGTTCCCGCTGAATGCACAGCCTACCAATCGTATGATGATTCTATTAGGTGCCTTCCTATTGACCTTTATGTTGACGGCATTATGGTTCCTCATTGTGGAGATGCTCGACCGCACTTTGCGTGACCGCATGCGTTCAGAGCGTATCACGAAGGTTCCTGTTATGGGTTGTTATCCCAAAGAGAGCAATCTGCGTTATCGCCGTTTCAACAAGACCATTGCCGATATGGCCATGAAACAGCTCAGCAAAGCATTGTTGCCCCATTTCCAAGAAGGCCAGCAGAATGTGCTCAACCTCATTTCCACAGACTCCGGCAATGGTAAGAGTTATTTAGCTCAGGAATTGGAGAACTATTGGATATCGATTGGCTTACAGGTTCGCCGTTTGACCTACGATGAGGATTTCTTAGCAGAAGATAGCCGTTTCATCTTGGCTAAAGGCATCAAGGATCTTTGTCCCGACATCCTGCCTGATGAGATTGCTATTATTGAGTATCCTAATTTGAATGAGAATTCTATTTCTCCTGCACTGCTCAATATGGGAACTGTCAACTTGATGGTCACCCGTGCCAACCGCACTTGGAAAGATGTAGATCAGAAAGCGCTCAAAGAAGTACAGGCCATGTTGGACGAAGAGCACAAGAACACCCTCTTTATGTATTTGACTGAGGCCAGCCGCTATGCAGTAGAAGAGTTCGTTGGCCAATTGCCGCCATACACGAGGTTCAACAACTTTGTCTATCGTATATCACAGCTTGGATTGACTGCTACTGAAAACGAACATGCCAAATAAACATGAATAATGCGTTAAGGACATATGCGAAAGATAATGGAGGAAGAGTTTCATTACTCCTCCTCCTGTTTTTGCTAGCTATTTACGAATTTATTTCGGCAGGATTCCCGGCATTTGCAGTTGTTTGCATCAGCCCATTGCTTGTATTATTGGTTCTGGCATCTTTTCATTTCCGATTGTTTCTTTTCTGGATATTAGTCAGTATTAACTATTTTATCCAGATGAAGGACATTCATCTGCCAGTTCCCATGTCCCTACCCAATGAAATGCTGGAAATTCTTCTCATTGTACTAGCCATCATTGATGTAAAGAATGCTCATTTCGAACGATTAGGTAACATGATGCTCTTTGCCTTATTGCTTTGGTGTGGTTTTTGTACATTACAAGTACTTAACGACACCTGTAATTTGGGCATCAACGTGGGGGCTTGGTACACCGGAGCCCGATTGATGGCATTTCAGCTATTATATGCTTTCATCGTTTTTTCTATCTACATAGACCAACCCAATGTTCTCATCAAATATCTTTGTATATGGGGAGCATTCGCTTTATTTGCTGTCTTCTGGGTTTGGAAACAACAGTACTTGGGGTTTACAAACGCTGAAAACCAATGGCTTCAAACCCGAGGAAGGACTACGCATATTATACAAGCAGGAACACTAATAAGATATTGGTCAATCTATAGTGATGCTGCCAATTATGGCATTGGTATTGCAGCGACAGCTGTAGCCTTTATCATTTTTGGCATTACAGCAAAAGTAAAAAAATACAAATATTTCTTTTTGACTATCGGAATTGCCTGCGTCTGGGGAACGTTTCCTTCAGGCACCCGTACAGCTACGGCATGCTTAATAGCTGGATTTATGGTATATATCTTTTTATCCAAATCATTCAAAATCGCCATTCCATTTACTATTTTTTTCGCCATTTTCGTTTTTATCCTTGCATTTACTACTATAGGTCAAGGCAACCAGCAGATTCGTCGTATGCGAAGCGCTTTTGACAAAAACGATGCCTCCGCAAATGTACGCACTATACACCAAGAAGCAATGAAAAAATACATGAAAGATGCCCCATGGGGCATTGGCTTAGGTATGGATAGAGAAAATGTGCCTGCCAATAACAAATTCAGAAAAATGGCAACCATCCCACCTGATTCGGAATATGTATTTATCTGGCTAAGGACGGGCGTTATTGGAATCACCTTATTCCTGATAACGACAGCGATTATGTTCATTGGTGCCTGTTGGATAGTATTTTTCCGACTAAAAAGTTCCTCTTTAATAGGAATTGGTTCAGGTATGTGTTGTGCTTTTGTAGCCATCCAATTAGGTGGCTATGGCAATCAGGTGTTGATGCAATTTCCAAACTGTCTAGTCTTTTATGGTGGGTTAACTATTGTATATATACTGCCTTTGATGGAAAAAGAATGGATTGAATGGGAAAACAAAGAATTAGTAATTCAAGAAGAAAAGAAACGACTGAAGTTAGAGAAGAAACGTGCTTCGAGAGTGTAAAACATTGAACATTGAACGTTGAACATTGAACATTGAACTATCAATAATAACAATCAATTACAATGGGCTGAAAGATACCTGCGAATTGATGGAGACATTGCCTTTAGAGGATGAGTCCATAGAGGTAATCGTAGTAGACAATGCTTCCACTCAAGACGAAGCCTCTCTCCTTGAGCAACGCTATCCTCAAATTACAGTCATTCGTTCCAAAAAGAATCTCGGTTTTGCCGGTGGAAACAATCTCGGTATTCAGGCTTCCCACGGCAAATACCTCTTCTTCATCAACAACGATACACTGCTCAGCCCTCAGACATCAGACATCAGCCATCTCATCAATCGTTTGGAGTCCTCTCCAAAGATTGGTGCCGTTTGTCCGAAAATCAAATTCGCTTGGGGCAACAACCCTATTCAATATGCCGGCTATACTCCTTTGTCAAAAATAACCCTTCGGAATTCGGCTATAGGCTGTGGTGAAGCCGATAACGGTCAATACGACACACCTCACCTTACTTCCTATGCTCATGGCGCAGCCATGATGGTCAAACGGGAAGTGATTGACAAAGTGGGACTCATGCCTGAATGCTATTTCCTTTATTACGAAGAACTGGATTGGTCCATAATGATTCGCCGTGCAGGATATGATATTTGGTACGAACCTGCATGCGCCATTTATCATAAAGAAAGTCAGGCCACAGGCCAAAACTCTCCACTGAAGAGTTATTACATGACCCGTAACCGTCTTTTATTTGCGAAACGCAATATCAGCATTCCCCAAAAGTATCTGACCTATTGCTATTTGATTGGAATTGTTGCACTTAGGGATGTCCTAAAGTCCCTTCTCTGTCACCGCCCCGACCTGGCTAAAGCCACCTTCAAGGGCCTCTATGATTCTTCACTCTTCATTCTTCACTCTTCACTTAAATAATTATGACTCTTTGGGACCTCTTCACATACATCGACTGGATATTGTTTATCTTCGTTGCACTCACTGTCTTATATTTGGGCATTTTTGCCATTACTTCTTTATTTCCCAGACATAGTGAGACGCCTAAAGCAAAAAACGAGAATCGTTTCATCATTTTGATTCCCACGTATAAGAACGGAATAAGCGTCATGATGACGGTCAAGTCTGTTTTGGGACAATCCTACCCCATGCGCCAGTTTGATGTCACAGTCATTGCAGACAAAGAGGACGAGATGACCTTATTCCATTTGGCCCAGCAACCCATCACTTTATTGACACCTAGTTATGAGAAAAGTTCCAGAGTGAAATCCCTTCAGTTGGCTATCAATAACCTACCCCAGTTTAAAATCTACGATGCGGTCATCATTTTGGAAGCTGGCGATGTGGTAGAGACCGAGTTCTTAAGAGAGATGAACGATGCCTATGAATCAGCAGGAACTAAAGCTATTCAGGCGCACAAGCTATCGCTCAATCGAGACACGGTAACAGCCCGCCTAAGTGCTGTTTTTGAAGAAATCAACAATTCTATTTTCCGTAGAGGACATATCAGCATTGGTCTCCCTGCTGCCATACATAGTTCTGGTATGGTATTTGATTTCGAATGGTTTAAAAACTATCTTCAGGTCGCGAAGCCTTCTTGGGCAGATAAGGAACTGGAGGCCATGCTCACTCGCCAGCACATCTATGTCGACTATTTCGACAAGATCTATGTTTATAACGAAAAAGCTCGTCAGGCTGACGATTTCAACCGTGCACATCGTAGTTGGATCTGGTCACAGTGGAAAACCATCCTTCGCAACATTCGCTTCTTGCCTACAGCCATTGTTAATCGTCATTATGACCTGATAGATAAACTATTCCAATGGATGCTCCTCCCTCGCATGATTATGATGCTGATGATTATGGTCATGTGCGTTATTGTGCCTTTCATCTATATGACAGCAGCTCTGAAGTGGTGGGCACTATTCGCCATCGTCGTGCTTCTTTTCGCTATTGCTACTCCCAATTACTTGGTGGACGAAAAATGGGACAGAACTTTCTTTATGGTGCCGATTGTCCTATTAACTCCGATACTCAACAAGTTCTCTTTAGGAAGAAAGATGCTCAATAAGTTTGACCTTCAAAAATAAGATTATTGTATGTTTTGGCATTTGATTCATTTCATCGATATCGCCCTTTGGTTACTGATGGCTGCCTCAACAGCATATATCCTATTTTATGCTTTGGTATCTACCCTATGGAAAAAACGCGTTTCCAGATTGACTACATACTTGACTGGACAGGTTTTAGCGATGCGTAAGAAAGACTTTTTCAGCTATCTGATTCTCTACCCTGCCTATAATGAAGACCGCGTAATCGTTAACTCGGTCCAGAAATTCTTAGCACAATACTATCCGTATAACAGTTTCCATGTCGCTGTCATCTCTGATCACATGCAGCCCGAGACCAACAAAAAATTGGCGGAACTCCCTATCACTCTACTTCTTCCTGTTTTTGATAAGAGTAGTAAGGCCAAGGCCATGCAATATGCCATGGACCACTTTCAGAAAGCAGAAGTCAGAGATCAGAGGTCTAAGGATTTTGATTATATCGTTATCTTGGATGCAGATAATGTGGTAGAACCGCATTTCCTAGAACAATTAAATATCGAATGTGCCAAAGGCTACAAGGCTATCCAATGTCACCGCTGTGCCAAAAACAATGATAACGACATTGCCGTGCTCGATGGTGTTAGCGAAGAAATCAACAACACCATTTTCCGTAAGGCCCACAACCGCATCGGTCTTTCCTCAGCATTGATTGGTTCTGGTATGTGCTTCGATTTCCAATGGTTCAAGGAGAACGTCTATAAACTGACTACCGCCGGTGAGGATCGAGAGTTAGAAGCACTACTGCTCAAGCAAAAGGTCTATATTCAATATGAACCAGACATCCACGTTTTCGACGAAAAAGTCAGCAACAAGGATAATTTTCAAAAGCAACGCCTACGTTGGATGACCGCACAAATACAGAGTCTATTCAATTTGTTGCCATATATTCCCAAAGCCATCATGACTTTCAATTTGGATTTTATCGACAAGACCATCCAACAGGCCTTGATTCCACGTTCTATGCTGGTAGTAGGAACATTCGGGATGGCATTCTTGATAACCATTTTTTCGTTGTTTTTCTCACAATTATGGTACATTAAATGGTGGCTATTGTTCCTTACCATTTGTATTGCGCTTTATATTGCCACCCCACACCAATTACGCAAGCACTCTGTCTTTGGTAAGATCATTGCCTTGCCCAAACTTGTTTGGAAAATGGTGCTCAATATCTTGAAGATTGACCGCCAGAATACGGATTTTATTCATACCACCCACGAGAAATAAGTTAAAGTTGTTAAGCACAAATGGGAGAAAGAGTTCATAAAAGTATCCTGAATGCGGAAGTAAATCTATTGTTTTTCTTCCTTTCACTCTTTTTGACTTTTTTCTCTCGCAAGATATTTCTTGACAACTTAGGGGCCGAGTTCATTGGACTAACAGGAACACTTAACAATATTTTAGGCTACCTCAATCTTTCTGAATTAGGTATATCAGCATGTATTGGCTATTTCCTATTTAAGCCAATTCAAACTAACAATCAGAAGGAAATTCAAGACATCCTGTCATTATTAGGCTACCTGTATAATTGGATTGGCGGCATTATTTTCTCTGCTGCTGTTGTTGTTAGCTTATTCTTCCCGCTCATCTTTTCCAAGGCCGAACTAAGTCTGGGCATTATCTACTTTGCTTTCTATTCTTTCTTAGGATCCTCACTTATCGGTTATTTCATTAATTACCGACAAATCCTGCTTAGCGCGGACCAGAAGAATTATCTTGTAGCCATCTACTACCAATCTGCCAATCTGATTAAATTAGGATTACAAATATATTTAGCCTATCATTATAAGAATCTTTATGTATGGGTAGCAGTGGAGTTTCTGTTCGGTATCATTGGATGTGTTATTCTTAATTGGAAGATCAACAAAGAATACCCTTGGCTGAAAGTCAACAAGAAACAGGGTAAAATGTTACTAAAACATTATCCTGAGATTATTACCAAAACCAAACAAGTCTTTATCCATAAAATCAAAGACTTTGTATTGGTAAAAAGCGATGAGTTGTTTATATTTCTGTTCGTATCCCTCAAGATGGTTGCTTATTATGGAAACTATATGATTATCATATCCAAACTGGTCTCGCTATTCTCATCAATAATGATGAGCATGGGAGCCAGCGTGGGAAATTTGGTTGCCGAAGGGAATAGGGATAAAATGCTGAACGTTTTTTGGGAGATAACAACTATTCATCATACAAATGCTGCCATTCTCAGTTTTTCATTATACGCTTTTTTAGAGTCATTTGTCGCTCATTGGCTAGGAGCAGAATACATTATGGATCATCGTATCCTGATTCTTCTTGTCATATTTATTTATATTACCAATTCTAGGGGGGGCGTTGATGTTTTCAACTATGCTCATGGACTTTATTCTGATGTATGGTCTGCGTGGGCAGAACTCATTATTAATGTTAGCATCACCATCATTTGTGGACTAAAATGGGGTATCATTGGTATCCTATTGGGGAAAATCGCCAGCATTGTTCCCATCGTTGTCATCTGGAAGCCCTATTATTTGTTTACGTCAGGTTTCAAAGTATCAGTACACCATTATTGGCATAATGTTGTACGTAACTACGCCATCTCAGCCTTTGCCATAGGTACATCACTCTATTTACTTCAATTTGTTCCTATCAATCCTTATCTTACAATTTGGAATTGGATAGTCTATAGTGCCGTTGGAATGATTATCTTCCTTTCCATCGACTTGTCCGCAACCATGTTATTTGCCAAAGGAGCAAAAGATAGTTTCAACCGAATTAAAAACATAAGAAAAATATGAAATATTCCATTATCACAGTAAATTACAACAATAAAGAAGGGCTTCGCAAGACCATTGAGAGCGTCATACATCAAACCTATCGCGATTTTGAATATATTATCATCGACGGTGGTTCTACCGATGGTAGTGCCGATATCTTAAAAGAATACGATAAAGAAATCACATATTGGGTATCAGAGCCTGACAAGGGCATTTACAATGCGATGAATAAGGGTATTGCCCACGCAAAGGGCGAATACTTGAACTTTATGAATTCTGGAGATTGTTTCTACGATAACAACATTCTTCAAAAGGTTTCTGCAGAAAACATCAACACGGACATGATTATTGGACGTGACTATTGGTATAACCCTCAAACGGGTAAAGACTTTGCCACTATTCTGCCACCTCGCCTGGATATGTTCACTTTTTATAAAGGGTCATTACCACATCAGAGCACTTTTTTTAATCGAAAATTGTTTAACCAATATATGTACGATGAAGAATTAAAACTTGCTTCCGATTGGAAATTCTATATTCAAACTATCATCAGTGAAGGTTGTTCTGTCAGATATTATAATGGTATTATTTGCAGAAAAGACCTTGACAATGGCGTAGGATATACGTTAGCCGAAAAGTCACGCCAAGAACGCAATGATTTTATAACCAAGTATCTACCTATTGGGGTACAACAACACTACCACACATTACTCAATATAGATGCTAGCACGTTTTACAAATTGTTGGCTATCTGTGAAAGAACCGTTCCTCTTCATTTCCTAACAATTGCTATCAAAATTATTAATCGTTTATTCATCAGAAGAAACAAGTCATGAAGATTTCTGTCATAATACCACTATACAATAAAGAACATTATATACTATCTACTCTCCAATCTGTAATGGAACAAAGTTATAAAAATTGGGAAGCAATTATTATTAATGATGGTTCAACTGACAATAGTGCCGAAGTCGTTAAATCTATATCAGACCCCCGAATACACCTTTACAATCAAGAAAATCAAGGTATCTCCGCCGCCCGTAATAGAGGTATTCGCTTAGCCTCTGGCGATTATATTGCTCTTTTAGACGCTGATGACACATGGCCAGCCAACTATTTGGAAGTTATGGTTGGGCTTGCTAAAAAATATTCAGAGTACTCAATTTTCGCTGTTGCTCAAAAAAACAGGCCCATTAAAACACTGCCCGCAGGCATATCCATTATTGAGGATTATTGTACATACAATTATATTTTCTGGACGGGAAGCATGCTAGTTAAAAGAAGTGTATACAACGAGGTCGGCTATTTCAGGGTCGGCATACAGCCTGGAGAGGATATAGATATGTGGTTACGTATGCATTGCAAATATAAGTCTGTTTATTTGAACGTAGAATTAGCAGATCACCCTTATGTTACAGAAAATAACTTTGGAAGAATCTATAATCCAGAGAAATCACTTCCAGTATGGGAATGGTATGATTATCCATACCACGACAAGAAAAAACTATACCGATACACTACCGAACAATTAACCCTTTGGGCTAATATTTTTGCCACTCAAAAAAACTATTACTATGCATGGAAATTTTTATCTCATTCAAGAGGATTTACAACAATTAGACCAAGATTAAAACTGTTACTTAGGATATTATTTCGTTATTAAATATTTGAAAAAAGATGACTAAGACCAACCTTCTCAACATATATCCTTTTATTATAGCTCTTTCGCTTTGTACTCTTAATTTGATTGTGATGCATTACCACATGCTGTATAACAACATCCTAGAGTATCAGATGCAATGGTTTACATATTATATAGACAATATATTTGGAATTGGGTTAGATGTGGGAATATTATTCTTATTGGGATACGTTTTAACAGGTCGAAGGCAAAAGGCTGCGTTATGGTTTTGCTTCATCATAACATGGCTATGGTCTTTATGCAATGTCGTATATTCCAGTTTCTTCCATAGTTATCTTTCTCTCTCAGCAGTAGGTCAAAGCAACTCTTTACTTGATTGTCAGATTCTGAAAACCATTTTAAACGAAATTAAGTTTGAATATCTGTATTATCCAATATGTATAGGACTCTTTTGGTTCGTTACCAGCCGTCAGGACTGGACATATCGACCTATAATGAAAATTATTACAATTTTAGTTATACTACTCATATTAGATATTGGAAGCTTTGCCTACACTTATTCATTTCGATATTTTAAGGCCTTTTTGACATCAATAGAACGAATTCATTTCTGTTCAGATGAAAATTTACGCCATCCCAACACAAACTGCTTTAGAAGAGGATGCATTAGAAAGTTGTTATATGAGTTCTATAATAATATCCAAGACTCTAAGACACTTTCATTGGAAGAATTAAAGGCTATAGAGAAAACTGCTACAAAAAATAAAAAATATTTTGAAGAGACAACCTCAAAGACAACTAATACAAATAATGTCATCTTTATTCTTGTTGAGTCTCTTATGTCATTTACATCCGATATTAAAGTTAATGGAAAAGAGGTAACACCATTTCTCAACTTATTGAAAGCAGACACCTGTGTTTATTATAACGGACAGATGAATGATAACACGACCATTGGTGAGTCATCAGATGGTCAATTCATTTATATGACGGGGCTTTTGCCATTACGTTCAATTATCACCATATCGAAGGCAAAAACAAGAACTCTTCCCGGCCTACCGAAAGTGCTTAACGGGGAAAGCCGCATGATTATACCCACCGTCATATCTTTATGGAATCAAGACGACATGTGCCGCCAATATGGCTTTAGTTTTCTATTTGCCGAAAAAGACCACACATGGATTAACGATGAACAAGTCTTCCTGTTGGCAAAGAAAAAAGACGTTGATTGTCAACAGTCATTCTTTTCAGTTATCCTCACAATATCAATGCATCAGCCCTATACAGAACAGATAGATTCATCTTTTCTTATCACTGATCCATCCATTGACAAAGAGTTGGCTTGCTATCTGAATGCCTGTCATTATACAGACAAACAAATTGCCATGTACTTTAAGCACCTCAAAGAGACCGGATTATACGACAATAGTCTTATCATTATTACCGCCGACCACCCTGTACACAACACCGACTTCGGCGGTGTCGACAAGCATATCCCATTGTATATTATCAATACAGGAATAAAACCTGAAAAGATGTGGAAGGGAGAATGCAACCAACTTGATGTATATACCACTATACTGGATATAATGGGATTAAAAAGCGATTGGTACGGGTTAGGCTGTTCTCTTGCATCTCCTCATTACAAAAACACAGTCACATCACACACTTGGGATGTCTCAGAATGGATTATTATGGGAGACTATTTCGCAAAAAAAGATTCCTTATAATTTCATATAGAGTTAACAAAGTAGAAATTTACAAACTAAATATAGAATCAATGAGCAGACCAGAATGCGTTGCACTTAGAGGAATTGCTATCACCAGCATCATCATGCATAACTATTGTCATTGGCTACCTGATGCAGTCATGGAAAATGAGTTTTCATTCATTAATAGTCACTACATTGATTTCTTTTCAAATATAAGCCTTTACAATGCTTTATACCAGTTCTTCTCCTTCTTTGGGCACATGGGAGTTCCTGTTTTTGTCATGCTTAGCGCTTACGGACTAACAAAAAAATATGATAACATCATGTCTGTGAGGCCTATCCATTTTATTCATAGCCATTATATGAAATTAATAATTCCATTGGCATTGGGACTAATTGCATTTTTTACTACAACCCATCTACTTTATCATCACATTAATTATAATATATTACAACTTATTGCCCAACTAACATTAACCATAAATATAGCTCCACATCCAGAGAATCTCATATTACCTGGGCCTTATTGGTATTTTGGCATGACCATGCAATTATATGTAATATACATATTTGTCATTTATAAACGCCCTACACGATATATTTTCATATTCACTTTGTTAATTTTCATTGTAACCATCTTTTTGGAACACAAACATTATACTACTTTGTGGATTAGACACAACTCATTTGGCTGGTTGTTTCCATTCCTATTTGGCGTTTTGTTAGGAAGAAAACAAATTATCATTCCTCAGAAGATGAAAGCGCCATCAGTCTTTCTTACTGCAATAGTTTTAATATTCATTTTTGAATCCAATTATTTCACATGGCTTATTACGCCTTTAATTGTAGTTATCTGTGCAATAAGTTTTGTTCGAGTCCTTCCTGTTTTCATTAAAAACGTGTTCTATTTCATAGGGAACATATCACTTTATATCTATGTTATACACCCTGTATTTCGTGAATTTACTAAAGGAATCGGACAAAATGGTTATCCATATATTGGACTATCCATTTATATAATAACAACACTTTTAGCAGCATATATCACAAAAGCATTTGTCAACAAGATTAATAAGCGTATTATCAGATAAGAATTTGCGGGGGATAGCTTGTATAGATTATCAATTAGAGGAAAGATGGAGATAAAGCTATTTATGCTTACCTAACAGAAATGGACAAAAATTGTCGGCAAAACTTATAAAAGGTATAAAAGCAAAAAGTATCAGTAAAGAGAACAATAAATCCTCCACCCAAAACCTATCAGGCAGGCAAGTCAATCTACGAACAATAATAATATGAAGGCCAATAATTAAAATAGAACCCTGGGCAAGGGTATTCACCATATTCACATAAGGCATCCTGCTAAGCCAACGCGAAACGACATAAAGCATTGTCAAACCTGCCATACCACCTATTATATAGAGTATGAAATATTGGCCAAAGCCATTAAGATACATCCATACGCATCCATTGAAATTACCACATAAAACAACTATAAAGATTGAGCATAGAAGTATAGATGTTTCAATCACCCAATTATGAAGTTCATTAAAGATTGAAGTAAATGGTTTTAGCATTACCCCAATCAAAAATAATGGCATGCATACCACAACATTCACAATTGCATTGCTAGCTTCAATATTTCTAAGATGGAGAAAAACAGCAGCACCATACAACGTGAAGAAAAGTAGGACATATGCCCATTTCTTTTCTGGTATTAACTGCATAATTAGCCGCATTACAATTAATGTGTAAAAGTACCAACAGGGGCCCATACACCAACGGTCTCCCAATAAAAGCCACTTAAAAAACCACGGCCATGTAATATCATAATGATCGCCATTCACCCAGCAACGAAATGTTGCCTCGAGATGCATCATGAGACTCATAATGACAGTAGGGACAAATAATTGCCAGAAACATTTCTTCAGGCATATTCGCCAATTAGCCGGCCTTTTATATAAAAAACCTGATATAAAACAAAATGTTTGAACACTAAAAACATACAAATATACATAACCTTCAGAAAAGAAATGCCCCCAAATAATAGATAAAATAGCCCAGATTTTCATCCAGTCAAGCCATACAAGTCTTTCTATTCCCACATTGTTCTTCATCATGACATACTATTTTTGTGCAAAATTAATAAAAAACCACATACAAAACAAATAATTGATAAAATATATTATAAACAACTTGCAAATCTGAGATTAATAATGTATCTTTGCACAAAAAATTATATGAGGGTTATTTGTGACGCTCCGGGACAGACCTGTAATCGGCTATGGACTTATGTGGCATCTGTAGCACGATGTTTGGCTGAGAAAAAGAAGATGGTAATCATTTTTTTTGACTGGACTATTGAGGACTTTCCGAACTTGCTCCATTGTCCTTTTATCTATTATCCACTTTGGCAGGAATGGTATTTGGAGCATGGCAATGGTTGGAACAACTACAAAGGATTGACTTGGAAAATCACTCATAATAAGACATGGGACAAAATCTTTAAGTTCTTTGGATGTACTAAAGGATGGACTACACGTACTGACACTCGTTATCTTCAACAAACACTTCCACAACTGAAGCAAGTATTTCGCCCAAAGGATGAAATAATGAACAAAGCAGAAGGGCTGATCTCCAAGATGAAGCAATCTGCCGATATGGTTGTTGGTGTACATATCCGTCGCGGCGATTATGCTACATGGAATGAAGGTCGTTTTTTCTACGAACTGGAAGATTATCACCAATTCATGTGCCGCCTCCAGCAACTCTATAGTGACCAACGTGTAGCTTTTTTTATCAGTAGTAATGAAGAATTCTCCCTTGACATCTTCAAAGGTTGTAATTGTCGACGCTTCGGAAAAGAACCATCTGGGGCGATTCTTGATCTCTATACGCTCTCGGTTTGCGACCAAATTATAGGGCCTGTCAGTAGCTATTCGCGGTGGGCTTCATTTATCGGTGAAGTGCCACTATGCTTCCTAGAGTCAAAAAATCAGCAGTTCACAGAGAGCAGTTTTTCTAAAATAGTTGACTTCTTCCATTTCGAGAATGGCAAGGAAATTTTTGATTGGTAATTATGAGAATTGCAATTCTTACATCAGGAATCATGCCTGTTCCTGCCGTACAAGGTGGAGCTGTTGAGAATCTTATTGATTTCTATTTGGAATACAACGAGCAACACCATCTTCATGACATCAATGTTATAAGCATTTGGCACCCAGACGTTAGAAATCTTTCTGAGAAAAAGTCAGATGCTAATCATTACCAATACGTCAAGCAAAATGGCCTATTGGCCAAGATGAACAAATTATTATATCAGAAACGACATAAAAATGAATATTATCACTATACGATTGAATACTATTTTGAGCAAGCATACAAGAAAATAGAGAAAGACTCTTATGACTTAATTATTGTGGAGAATCGCCCTGGCTTTGTAATCAAGCTTAAAGAGAGAACAACAATACCCTGCATTTTGCATCTCCATAATGATTTCTTATACCCAGAAACCTCTAGAGCAAAAGAAATATACAATGCTTATCACTGGATTATCTGTGTTTCTGACTATATTATAAGTAGAGTCCAAAGCATCAACCCCTCTTCAATAGGAAAATGCAAGATCGTCTACAATGCAATAGACCTAAAGAGGGTTGAGAATACGATTCCTGCAAAAAGAGAATTTCTATGTCTAAGTGATAAAGATTTCATCATCATCTTTAGCGGACGATTAACTGAAGAGAAAGGCATTCTACAACTCATTCAGGCCGTCAAGCAAACACAAGATATTCCAAACTTAAAATTGGTTATTATTGGAGCTAGCGCATACGGAAAAGACAAACAGCCAACTCCATATATCAAACAACTTGTGAAAGAATCAGAGCTAATAAAAGATAACGTAGTATTTACAGGCTTTGTTAATTATGATCAAGTACTTTCATATTTAAAAATGGCCGATATTGCAGTTGTTCCATCCATGTGGGAGGAACCTTTCGGACTTACAGTCGTAGAAGCCATGGCAGCGGGACTGCCCCTCATCACTACTCGAAGTGGTGGAATACCAGAAATTTGTGAGGGAGTGGCAACAATTGTTGAAAGAGAAAATATCGTTGACAACCTTGCTGCAGCCATTCAAGATCTTTATGACCACCCTGAGAAACGGAAACAAATGGCTGCAGCAGGTATTGAACGCTCAAAACTCTTCGATAAAGAAACATACGCTAAGAATTTTTTCAAGGCATTAGAGAGTATCTAACAATGAACTAACGCTCACTATGAAAAAGATTTGTTTTCTTACTGATTCTATCTTCTCCATTGGAGGAGTACAGAGAGTTACTGCCGTCATTGCCAGAGAAATGGCGAAAGATTGTGACGTTACGATTGTGACTTTTGACAAACCAGAACAGAAAGACACATCGCTATATGGACTGAATGAAGCAAATATTGCCTATAGGTTCTTCCAGTATCCTCCTACACCTATATGGAAAATGAAATGCTGCAAAACATATAGCTATCTTTATAGAAAGTATCTGCCGCAAATACGTATAACATCAGATATCTATAGTCACAGTTCATTTCCATCAGAGAAAAGAAAAGCTCTGATTAAAGAGCTCAAAGCAGGTAACTATAATGTTATCATAGGCGTACATGCGCCGCTGGCTGTGAGATTAGCCACTTGTAGGAAGCGCCTGAAGGGGGTAAAGCTAATTGGATGGATTCACAACTCCTATAAAGCCCTCTTTGGAGAAAAATCGTTATATATCGGGCCAGAACTCTGCAAGCATTATGAATTCCAATTGCAGAAACTAGACACTACTGTCGTACTATGTAAATATGATGCACAGCAATATCAGTTCCAGACAAAGGTCGTTTATAATCCGCTAACGCTGACACCTGGTGAAACATCGACGGGAACATCGAAGAAGTTCTTGGCAGTAGGACGTTTCTCACGATTACACAAGGGGTTCGACCTGCTTATAGAGGCCTTCCGTATCTTTGCCAAAGAAAACGAAGAATGGACACTCGATATCGTTGGCGAAGGTGTGGAGGAAACGATATACAGGAAAATGATAAAGGACTACCAATTGGAAGACAGGATCCATATCCATCCCTTTACAAACAATATCCAGAAGTTTTACTCTGAAGCACAAGTCTATGTGCTGAGTTCCAGATGGGAAGGTTTTGGATTGGTACTTGTAGAGGCTATGGCTCATGGACTTCCTGTCATATCGTCGGATTTGCCAACGAGTCAAGAAATTATGGGTGACTTCGGCATGTATTTTTCCAATGGTGACGTAAACGGGATGGCTCGGTGCATGGCTGAGGCAACAAGAATGGACTGGCAAGCAAAATCGCGTCAAGCCCTAGAAATATCCCATCGTTTTAACATCGAAACAATTGCCAATGCCTGGCATGAAATCATATAGCTCCTCAAAGCGGGTATCTTGACTGGTGTATATATGGGCATGGCTGCAACGGATAGTTTTCAGCGTGAAAACCCATCGAATTCACGCTGAAAACGCATCGAATTCTACGCTCAAACTATTCCAATGCTATATCTTTATTTTTGGCAGCCCACGATGTCTTAACAAGTTGTCATGGGCTCTAGTGATGACTTTGGGAATCTGGTCAGCCGCAAAGTAATAGTTAAGCCAGGTATATATAGCCTCAGAAGGCCAATTCTCGATACCCACACGGCGTGACATGTGGTCGATGAGAATATCCTGAATGAACATACTCAAAATCATATCGGCCTCCTCGGTTACTACTCGATATTTCATCCTATAGGCATATATGAACTCTCCGAAATAAACTTTATGCGTTTCTGGATTATTGAATAAAGTCCAAAGCCCGTTACTGATTCGCTGATGGGCTTCCTCGTTGGCTGTAATGTGGAATTTGGGTACGTTACCTGCCAATAGAACATGCATGTCGATACCGCCTTTGTGCTGACGTTGATTCTCTGAGATCTTATCGCGGTCATTGTCATTGGCCAGGGCATTGGCTTTACAGAAGAACAATTCGTAGGGAATGGCCGGCTCTTCAATCTCCTGATTAGGTGTTGGCGAAAAACGGTCTCCCACCAATGGCGACATGAAAGCCTCCATCTCATGTGTCTCTTTATTGCGTACGATACGGAAGGCTTCCGATTTCTCAATTAGTTCGGTTAATTCCGAATCTTGTTTAAAACCAAGTACCTTTCGGAGTTTGTTGAAGTGTACACGTGTATAGGCCAGTGTCACCTCGTCCATGTATTCGATAGCCCCGTCAAAGAGATACTTGATTTTTCCTATCTCGTTCCACGACAGCTTGTGCGCCCGCCAATGGCGGTTGTAGCTCCTGGCACTCGTAGCGGCCAACGCGTAATCATTCTTATGTCTCATTATCTTTATTTCCGGCGGGGTGCCCCATATAGGCACCCCCGCCAATTTAATTATTTAATTAATTACTTTTTAAATTTATATTTATAGGCTCTATTTATATAGATAGAGCCTATATACATATATAGATTTAAAGCAATGTTCGGTATTTTCCGACCGCCCCTATCTATTGCAAAGGTACTCATTTTTTCTGAAATATCCAAATATTCTGCCAAATATTTGTGTTTAAAGACAGCGGCTTTAGCTCACTTTGCATTTTACGCCAAACAAGTAATGCCCTAAGAATGGGCTGAGGCGGATGATATAGCTCATCAAAAGACAGATTGCCACGACGACCATGGCTAATAACATTACCACAGAAAACTCTATCAGTTTGCTGTCGTAGGCCTGCAACTGGTCAGCATACGACTGCAGGGACCGAGGCAGGAAGAAATAATGGAGCAGGTAGATGTCTAAAGTTCTAGTTCCTACGAACTTTAGAATGGAAGACGGATGATGGAAGATGGAAGAGTAAGGTGAAAGAAGTGGTGACGTATAAAGACTGCGAAAAATGGTAAAGACCATCGTCATGCCAAGAATGCCACCAATGGAAAAGATGAAATATTGCATGATGACGTCATCAGAGTGAGGCTGGAGAGCTATAACAACAAATCCAATGACTATCAGAGCCATCAGCCACAGTTTGTTTGTCCATTGGATAAAGACTGCAAAATGCCGTTTGACCAACGTACCCAAAAAGAAAAAGAGGTAGAAGCGCCAAAGCTGGAAGCTCAGGAATCCCATCAGATTCGTCCCCCACCCCATCTGACTAAAATGCCGAAGATAATTGGCCTCATAGAGGCAAGAAGCTACCGTAATCAGAATGGCTATAAGTAGCATCAAAACCTCCTGCTTCCTCGCAGGCATCTTCTTTGTTATCCAACACAAAAAGATATGCAGAACGAAAAAGATAAATAGCAAGAAAGTAAACCAATAGCCACCTTTTGTCGCACCAAGACGGCTGAAGAATAATGGTGGCGGTGCCAAGATTAACAGGAAGATGACCGTGGGCACTATCTGAACCATAAACTTATGACGAATGGTTTGTTTGATGGTTATTGTATCCCATTGACGCCCGACATGCTCGAATAGCCAGCCACTAATAAAAAAGAAACACGGCAAGCGAAAGAGAAAGAATACATCATTCCAGCCCATCCACATATCTCCCAGACAAAGACTACAAATATGTGAATAGACCACGAGAATCATCGTGAATCCCCGCATTGCATCGATGTATCCAATCCGTTCCGTTTTCATCCCTAGTTCAACTAAATTTAGTTATCCACCGATAGTCCACTTCAACCATTTAAACTTATTAAATATGCATGACAGCAACAGCGGAGGGAAAAAACCAATTGGAAACAACACGAATGGGCCAATCATCCAATGCACTTCAAACCACTGATGCAATACTGGTGTCGTGAATACCAAGTCCATTGCAATCTGGTTAAAGATGTAAAGTCCCATACTAAGCCGTTCTATCTCTTGAACAACCCTCCGTGTTCGATCCGGCATAGTGCCTTTACTCAGAATTATCAGCAATTCGATGCAGATAACGTATGCCAAAACTGTTCTTATTAATAGGATAAGAGTATAGGGCAATGGAATGGGGTACCATACGAAGACGAATAAGCCCAATAGGGCAAAAGGCAAAGTCATATAGGACCAGTTGGGCAGGAGCCAAGCAATACGCACTTTTGCACAGACATAGCCAATCATGAAAGCTGGGAAGTAATACAATATCTTGTTGATACATAGGAAATCTCCACCATAAACGTATTTAGAGAAAAGTAATCCTGCTACATAACCAGAAACTATCAGAAGAATGCCTAATTTGCCGGTAAATCTGATTCTTTGGGCATTCAACAGCTGAAGAATAACAGTAAGTGTAAATACTCCAAACAACATCAGCAGGAACCACAGGTGACCAATACCATAAAACAGTTTAGTCCATGTATTCCATGGCCACACGATAGCCATAGGTATGCCCCAGAAGAAATAGGGTATCAACAAACGTCTTGCTTTAATACGAATCACTTCCGATGGATGACGGTATTTATTTCTATATATATACAGATAGCCATACAGATAGCCAGAAATAAAAACAAACATATTCAAGTCTATCACATCTAGAAAATATGACATATTATGCCAGAAAGGAATGTCGATAGCATTCACTTTTGACCATCTGCCATTATAAAAGCATAAGCTATGAAAGGCGATAATCATGGTCATTGCCATGGCACGCATGACTGTTATTTCTTCAAATCTTTTATTTTGTTCCATATTTAGCCCGTTTATTATAGTCATGTATGATTTCTGTTACGATACAAGAGTCTAACACATGGTAACCCTGATAGTTAATGTGGACATGATCCTCTTGATATATCTCTTCTGAATATTGGTGATTCTTCGGAATCCAGCGGTCGGCAGGAATGAACAGCACGTTATCTCCCAATCCGGTCTCCTTCAACATTTCTCTCAGCCCGTCGCGGAATGGGATAATATCATCCTCCACGACACCAGTAAAATAAGAATAAATACGATAAAGATATCTTTGGCGTCTTCTGTGTGTGTCCAACCATTCTCCCATTTCAAAATCAGGTATCTCCATCACGACAGGTCGAATCTGATTGGCAAGCAGTAATCTGATAATCAAGCGGTAATTACCAGTGTAATAGGATATAGGACGTTTTTTCCAAGTATCATTAATGCCCACCATTATGACACAATAATCTGGATGTTCTTCCAGCAAAGGCTGGGTACAGATGTCATGCATCCAAGGCACTTCCTTGGTCTGACTCCTAAACATATAATAATATACATCTTTGGTCTTTGCGCCACCCTTTCCTCTGGTCATACATTTAATCGGCTTGCTAGTCAATCTTCCACCATATATTTCAAAAAGCGTATCACAATTAAGTGTCATATGCCATTCAGCCCAACTATCGCCAATCACGGCCACTCGTAAAGTGTCATCGTTGTGATAAGGCCCAACGTGATAGAACGGTAACTCTTCAGCAACCCCAAATTCTCTGTCAATAAAAAGATTAGCTTGATAACCAGAATAAAGAAACACGGCAAGTAGAACCAATGACCACCACAGCCATTTCAGCCTTCTAATTCTGACCAAGAACCTATATACCGTGTAAAGTTCCATTGTCTTTAATGTTACCGAGTTACTTTGATTTGCAAAAATATATAAAAAAAATGAATTACAAGACAATCCTAACAAAAATATCGTTTTTTTGAATAAACTCGCGGTTTCTCATGCTCTTAAAATCGGAAATACTCAAAAAAACTTGGTTTTTCGTTCACTTATTCGTAACTTTGTGGCATGAAAGAACGAATCAATTGGATAGACTGGGTAAAGGCATGGTGTATGACAGTGGTGGTGTTTGACCACACACCACATGATGCCAGCCCATTTCTGCTTCAATTCTTGGCAGGCACAAATCTTGCTTCGTTCTTTTTCATATCGGGCTATTTGAAGAAACCTATCAAGTCACAAAAAGAAGCTTTGAAGAAATATGCCTATTGCCTCCTTATACCTTATTTTATATATAATGCAATATATTACCCCTATTGGGTAGTAAAGACCTATATTGAGCAAGGGGGAGCACTGTCATATTCTGACTGTGTCAAACCTATCATTGGAACATTACTCGGACAATTGAATTCAATTTTTTCATGCGAGCTAAACGGCGTTACATGGTTCCTTATCACACTATTCGCCATGCATTGGCTTGCAGATTTCTGCAACCGACAGCGACACTGCAAACTATGGATGATATGTATCTCAATAACAGCCATGATTTTATATGGAGCAAATAAATATTATCATTTTACTCCCTACCTCACCTTCCACGGACTGGTGCGCTGCATCCCCTTTTTCTTCATGGGAAACATGCTACGCAATGCCAATTATCTGAAGAAATCATATTTCAAAACAGATTTTTTCATTGGCGCTTCTGCTTTGGGTATCAGTTTTTTGCTATTCTACTGGCATATTCGGGAACAAAACCACATCATTCACATTCTGCTCTATTTCATACTAAACCTCACATCTATTTTTGCCGTCATACACTTATGGCGCTGTGCTGACAGCATCAGACTAAAACCCGTCCTCTATATTTCCATCGGCACCATGGTCATCTTTGGACTCCATCGAATACTAATCGGCATGGTCGACTTCACTATGGAGAAATCTCTCCATCTCATAGATATCAGCTATTCATGGTACGATAGTGTAATCCTCGCACTTACCATCGAGATACTTCTCCTTCCTGTGATATACCTAGCCAACAAGTACTTCCCCATCCTATTGGGAAAGAAAAACGCCACAAAATTTGGATAATTGGCAGAAAACCACTATATTTGCAGAAAAATTGAATTAGGGTTTGACATATGACAAAGTTATCCATCATAGTCCCTGTATACAATGTCGAAAGGTATATCAGGCCCTGTATCGAAAGTGTTTACAGGCAAGGACTTGATGATAGCGATTTTGAGATTATCATTGTTAATGATGGGACACCAGACAGAAGCATGGAAATGATTGCCGATATCCTTGCTGCTCATCAAAATATTACGGTCATCAATCAAGAAAACCAAGGTCTGTCAATGGCTCGCAACAATGCAATGAAAGTGGCGACTGGGGAATATATCCAGTTCCTTGATAGTGATGACCTGCTAATAGACAACTCTCTCCCTTACTTATTAAATAACGCTATTTCCTCAAAGGCCGATCTTGTTGTGGCAGACTTCATCACAATGAATGATGAACAAATAGCTCAGTTTGACAACAAGTTTCTCGAACAGAAAGACGGAACAACAGAAGAAAAATCAGGCAGACAACTATTGATTCAGGATCTCAATCCATACTATTGCAATGTTTGGCATGCCTTACACCGAAAAGAATTTGTATACGACCATCAACTCAGATTTATTCCTGGCATCTGTTATGAAGATGTACCCTTCAGTCATGAATGCTATTTGAAAGCCAACCAATGTTTGAGGGTTAACTGGCAATTTGTTATATATCGGATTGGACACGAATCCATTACCAGCACTTTTACTTTTAAGAAAGCCATGGACTATTGTGTCGTTATTACTAGCACCTGGGCACTCTCATGTGACACGGAACTGGACGAAGCTGTAAAACAAAAGATACGGGATAATGTATTTGTGGTTTTTTCATGGCTGTTTTATTTGCTAACAACGAATAAGCACATTTCTCGTGCTGAAAAAATGTCTGTACTAAAAAAAATAAAAGACAGTACCCCAGATTTATCATTCAAGAATGGAGTCAAACAAATTATAGTCAATTTCTTATATCAGAATATGCCTGATACATACATGACACTTCGAATATTCTACGCAAACCACCTACAACATATTTGTTGGGCAATAGGAGATTTCATAAGGAATAAAAAAACAAAAAACTCCAAATCATTATGACTAAACTATCAATAATCTTTCCCGTATATAACGTTGAGCTATTCGTTCGAGCCGGTCTTGAAAGTTTTTTCATTCAAGGGCTTGATGATATAGACTCTGAGGTTATCATTGTAAATAACAGTTCAACAGACCGTAGTATGGAAATGACAGCTGACATCTTAATGCCAGAAGGGGCTTCGACTGAGATATTCAATCTAAAAATCAGCTAAGGAGGCTGTTATCAACAAAATGAAAATTGCATATGTAATAGCATCCTTAGCAACTCAAGGTGGCACAGAGAGAGTCGTTGCTGAAAAAGCCCGCTATCTCTCAGAAAAGTTTGGATACAACGTATATATTGTGTGTTATGGTCAACGATCTGACACTCCAAACTTTTACACAATAGGAAAGAATGTAGAACAAATTAATTTGGGTTTGGATATTTATAACCATTACAAATACAAACACCCCAAACGGTTATGGATAAAATACAAGTTGAGGCATCAATTAAAAGAGAAATTATCGGAAGCCATTAAACATACTGACCCTGACATCCTTATTGGTATAAGCCATTTTAGAGCAGACTTTGTCTGCTCCATCGACTGTAGAGCAAAAATAATCATCGAAAGTCATATTCCCAAATCGTCCATTGAACATATCTATAAAGGTCAAAATTTTTTCGAAAAGTTGTATAAACGTCTATATGACAAGTTATATTTCCATACTATTGAGAATAAAGCAGATAAGATAGTCACATTAACTGAGGAAGCTCGTAAAACATGGAATAAAACAAGCCACCTGACAGTTATACCTAACATTTCAAATCTATCTGTTGTTAGATACAGCAACACGAAGGAAACAAGGGTAATTGCTGTAGGACGTCTAAGTCATGAGAAAGGATACGACAGACTCCTTGACATATGGAAAATTGTATCAACCCAATACCCCGACTGGCATCTGGATATCTATGGCGATGGTATCTTAAAAGAAGAAATTACAGAAACTATCAACTCAAAACGGGTTCCCAACACCAGCCTTCAAGGTTCAACAATTGACATAAGTAAAGAATATGCTAATAGTTCAATATGTGTTGTCACTTCCTATTTTGAGGGCTTTTCATTAGTTATTCTTGAAGCCATGAAGCATGGTGTCCCATGTGTAGCTTTTGACTGTCCATATGGTCCCAGGAGCATTATTGAAGATGGGAAAAATGGCTTTCTTGTTGAAGACGGCAACATTTCTCTTTTTGTTGAAAAATTATGTTCTTTGATAGAAAGCATAAGGCTCCGTCAGCAATTTTCAACAGCAGCTTTAGAACGTGCCAAGTTTTTTGACACAGATAAAATCATGCTACATTGGAAATCATTATTTGAGGATTGTAATATTAGAGGATTTGATTAGTCGATTCTACTAATTGCTTAAACAACTCCTTCCACATTGGCATAATAGAGCTTACATCATACCTTTTAGAAGAATAGATACCTGCCTGTCCCATCGTTTTTCTCAACTCAGGATTCTCTATCAACAAACAAACCTTCTCTGCAAATGCATTAATATCACGATTCTTTACAAGAAATCCATCCTGTCCATCGGTTATTATATCTGCTAGTCCATAAGGGCAATTGAAAGCAATCACAGGCAAACCACAACTCATCGCCTCAGGAAGAACTAAGCCGAATGGTTCATAACGAGAAGTCATCAACACTATTGAGCTTTTTAAATATTCTTTAAATATAGAAGCTGTTGGTTGGTTCATAACGATATTCATCCCAGAACGATGTATTATAGATTGAAGTAATTCTTGCTGCTCCCCATATCCACCATAAATATTTAATTGCCAATCCGGATGGCGTTGATTAACAAGTTTCCATATCTGCAAAAGTGATTCTATATCTTTCTGATAAGAATATCGTCCCACGAAGATGGCTGATTTAGATTGACAATCACTATTTCTGCCAGTATCATTCAGATGGACGACATTGGGAATCACCTGAACATGAGAATTAATTTTCTTCCATTCTAATATTCTTATGGTCGTATCAAAAACGTACGATTTTATCAAATGCAACAACCTTCTTTGTGATGGCATTAAAATATTTACGAAACAAGTTCAAATATGTCACATAATAAAAAGGCTTTACCGATGTAAGGAAAAACAAATATAGGACATAAAACTTCCTATTTTTTACATCATTTAAAAGTCGATCTCTTATAGAATATAGTTCATCTTTATACTGATATAAACCCTTTCTATTCTTCTCATACAAATCTAACCCTCTCATAAAGCAGAAGAACAAATATGTATAATAATCTTCTATCAAGTTCTGAGGAGGGGATGATAGAATCTTATTACATATTGTTAAACGACTAGTGATTATCTTCTGGATTCTTTTATCTGGCGTATTTGTAATAGATCCCGGATTGTCAGCTTCATAAATATATGTAACATAAGGTAATAGAAGAATAGTTTTAGAATGTTGGAAAAGTAAATATGACCATAAGAGATCTTCATTGATAATGCCATCATTGAAAAAAAGTCCATTCTCCGTCAAAAACGTCCTTTTTACCAGCTTATTCCATGAGTGTTGGATTATCTCACGAGCCAAAAGTCTACGCAACCCTTCTTCTTTCCTGTTATCAATCAACTCAGGTCCTTCACCCAAATTCATCATTGTTTTATTATCTCTAGAACTAAACGCGTTACATACTATAACATCTACATTTGTTCCAATCTTATCAAGTTCGTCTATTATACAGGAAATAGCTCCTGGTTTCAAGGCATCATCGGAATCAACAAATAGGACATAGTCACCTTGAGCATCCTTCAAACCAGTATTCCTTGCTGTACAGTGGCCACAATTCACAGAATGTCTTTTAATAACAAAACGTATAGAACCCACATAATTTTCTAGTTTCTGTGCAACGATCTCCATACTATCATCCTGACAACAATCATCAACTATAATGCATTCAATTTTCGCATTGCTGCATTCCTGTGCAAATATAGATTCAAGGCATCGTCCTATATGTTTCTGCACATTATAAACTGGGATAATTATAGAAACCCTATACATCAAGCCTGCTTTTTGAAATCTTAAGTTTTAACTGCAAAAATAGACATTAATAATGAAAGAAGAAAAAACGTTAATATTTAAACTTCCAAGGCATAAGCAACACTTCTGCCCTACGAACTAATTTTTGCCCAAACACCTTCACCAAGAAAGCTCTTGTCCGATAATAAGCCTTCGCTTTGTGAGAGAACCACGAATTCTGATAATGGTGGATAGCATAAGTATAAGGTGTTATTTCAACCTCACGAGAGTCAAAGACCTTGGGAGAGAAAAATGTATCGTTAAACTCAAGCACCTCTTTCCGCATATCCATATTGCGAATGTTCAAGCTCTCCTCAAGTGTTAGAACCCGAACGGGTTTTATCTGTTCAATTTGACGAATCATGATAGCAGGTACTGTCTGAATATTCAGGCTTCCATCTTCATTAATGAAAGGTCGATCTTGGTAATAGTCAAGACACTGCTTAATCCAATCACATCCTTTTTCTGCGCCAATAATGGCAGCTTCAGGAGTCTGAGCCTTCTCCACACCCATAAAATAAGGTAAATCCAACAAATCATCGAAACTCTTCAATACTTCAACATCAGAGTCAAGGTAGATACCTCCAAAATGGTAGAGGGCATAAAATCGGATATAGTCTGCTGCAAAGGCATACTTCTTCTTCTCGAAAGCCTGACGCACCCATATGGATGAATTCAGGTCAAAACGGTTAGTATCCCAAAGCATCACCTCGTAATTAGGAAGATACTTTTTCCAAGTATCCAAACACTTGGCAATTTTTGCAGGATATGGATCACCACTCAACCAGCAGAGGTGTATAATCTTAGGAATCATAATGAAGACATATTTTTTTCTTTCTGCAAAAATACAACATTTCGGACAAATTTCCAAATTTTGTACTAAATTTCAAAGAAAAATATGAAAAAAAAGGCGATTTCCTTGGTCATATTGAAAAAAACGTGTATCTTAGCGCACAAATAACAAACAGTTTAAAAAGATGGAAAGTTACAAATATATAGTGACCGTTGGCATGCCTGTTTATGGTGTAGAAAAATATATTCGCAAATGCATGCTTTCTGTTTTGAATCAAACTTTCAAAGAAGACATAGAAATACTTGCCATTGATGATTTAGGGCCAGACAATTCCATTGAAATCATCAAGGAGTTGCAGGAATCTCATCCTCGCGGGAAAAATATTAGAATTATCACACAGCCCCAAAACATGGGTTGTTGGGCTGCACGTAATCGCATTCTAGAAGAGGCGCAGGGAGAGTACATTTTTCTGCTTGACTCAGACGACTACATCTCAGAAGACTGTATTGAAAAACTATACCATCAGGCTATAGAACATAAGGCTGAGGCCGTTTATGGTTCAGTAAAGCCTGTTGATCCCGAAGGACAATACAAGGACATTGGGCAAGATTATCTTAACCAGCCATATTTAGTAATAAACGAAACTGATGGCCTTGCTAAGTTTGCCTATAAATCAATCCATCCAACTTTTAGAGACTATATTTGGAATACACTTATTAGGCATGATTTCATAGAAAAATATCATATCAGATTTAAGAAAGCTAAATTCTGTGACGATATGATTTGTAGTTGCGACATGACACCATTAGTAAGCAATGCCGTATTGATTCCAGATTATACATATTACTATGTGATTAGAGACAACTCTCTTTCGAATTATCAATACCGAAAAGAAATCAAACTTGAGGATATTATAGAGTTTATAAGAGTGTACTCTTATTTGAAAGACAAATGCAAAGAATTAAAAGACAAAGAATATTTTGAAACACGTTGCACAAAAGGTATGATATTGATGTCCTATGCCGTTTGTGGATTTCTAAAGAACAGAGACCGAATCGTTCCAAAGCTTGAGAATCAAGTAATCAAAAATGCACTCAAACACCCATTACCTTTAAAAGACATCCTAACGTTTAAGAAATATAGATTGGTTAACATCGCATTTTATATGTTAGGCATCATTCCAGCATTCTTTACAACAAGCATTATTACAACTATAGGAAAGAAAAAAGGATACATCTAAAGATGGAGTAAATAGACTGCGTATTTGAGCACTATACGGATTTATAGAACTGTTGCCAAATGGTGATGATTCTTTTGGGCTTATACTTTGAAACTGCTGCACGCGCATTCCGCCCCATCCTTATACGCTCATCAGCATTTTCTATCATAAAACATATTGACTGAGCTAACTTTTTGATGTCGGATGGCGGAACCAGAATGCCTGTCTCTCCATCGACCACTATCGAACGAGGTCCAAAATGACAATCAAAAGAAACAATTGGCAAACCGCATGACATAGCTTCTATCAAGACCAAACCAAAGGATTCAAAACGAGAAGACATCACATAAAAATCACTTTCGCAATATTTTGAATAGACATCATTAGTTGTCGGATGCAAACATACATTTTGAATATGATTTTTATCTATCGAATCTCTCAGTTGATCAAAGAAACCCCTATCACCATTGTGACTTCCATAAATATGGAGTGACCAATCAGGATATTTTTCTTCCACTATTTTCCAAGCCTCCATCAACATATCATACCCCTTCTGGTAGGCATAGCGACCAACACTGATAATACGATGACAAGTAGTAGTTTGTTCTGGCAAACATTCTGGATACGAAACAAGCATATTGGGAATAAAGACAACTTTATCACCCAAATTCCATTCACTTTGTTCCCTCTCCGTCATAACAACAATTCTGTCGAATTTACCAATGGTCTGGATTAATTTTTGTTTTAGAGTTCGTTCTCTATTTCGTTTATATGTATTCCCTATCTTCTCTAAATCAGCAAAATAAGCCGAAAGACCGCAATGACACTCAACAACCTTCACCACATCGGTTTTTAAAGATAACACAGCCTCCAGATCAGCCAAATGTATATCAATACACGTTACAAAATCCGGTTTTATTGTTTCAACACAATGACGAAATTTACGTTTAAATGCTTTCCTGCAAACATACCTATCTAAATATTGAAATAAGCCATGATAAGAACAACGCTCAATATATCTCGTTGCTAAATCAATATGATGTACTTTATCTGATAATGGGAAAGAAAAAGGAGCTCCATATTGATTATATGTAATCAGATAAACTTCATACAATCCACTTTCTGCCAACAGACTTAGCCGCTGGGACAAAACGCGTTCGACTCCGTTAGTCGACTTCATTTTATTGCATAGAAATGCTAATTTCATCAAAGCCTTACACTCTTTAAAGTTGTCCAAATAATCCCATCACTTTCTCCATAATTGGAGCCATGTCGTAATACTTGTACTCGGCAAGATGACCGCCGAGGATGAGGTTAGACTCTTGGTCGGCTAAGTCCTTATATCGCTGATAAAGGGACATATTCCGTTCGTCATTCACACTGTAATAGGGTTCCATACCCTCTTTCCACTCAGAAGAATATTCTCTGGAGATGACCGTTTTTGGACACTTATAGACATCATCGCCAAACATCTCGAAATGTTTATGTTCGATGATTCGAGTATAGGGAACCTCGGCATCGGTAAAATTCATCACGGCATTTCCTTGATAGTTTGGTATATCAAGAATTTCCTCCTCAAAACGTACGGTACGATATTCCAGCTTGCCAAAACGATAGTCGAAATACTCATCCAATTTGCCAGTATAAAGAATCTTATCGGCTATCTGCTCCCAATGCTGACGATTCTCAAAAAAATCAGTGTTAAGCTTGATTTCCACACCATCGAGAAGACCATCGATGAGTTTATTAAATCCACCAATAGGGATGCCTTGGAAGCGATCGTTGAAATAGTTGTTGTCGTGAACAAAACGGACTGGTAATCGCTTAATGATAAAAGCTGGTAGTTCGCTGCATTTTCGACCCCATTGTTTTTCGGTATATCCTTTAATAAGAATCTCATAAATATCCTTCCCAATCAGTATTTGCGCTTGTTCCTCTAGATTTCTAGGCTCTGTAACGCCATCGGCCTTCATGCGTTCCAAGGCCTCCTGACGCTGTTCCTCAATCTTAGCCTGGGCTTCAGCAGGAGTAAGTACACCCCACATCTGATAGAAGGTATTCATGTTGAATGGTAAGTTGTACTGCTTACCTTTGTAATTGGCTATTGGAGAATTGGTATAGCGATTGAATTCAACTATCGAGTTGGCAAAATCCCAAACCTGCTTGTTGGAAGTATGGAAGATATGGGCACCATATTTGTGCACATTAATACCTTCAATATTCTCACAATAAATATTACCACCCAAATGATTGCGCTTATCAATCACCAAGCATCTTTTACCTTGTCGATGAGCCAAACAAGCAAATGTTGCACCATAGATACCCGCACCAACAATGAGATAATCGTATCCTTTATTCATTTATTCACAGATTTTTCTGCAAAAATAGAGAAAAATTTGGAATTAAACAAAATATTTTGCATTTTTGTAATCAAAAGGCAAAAGATATGAATAACGAAGTCATCACTCTTTTCCAAAAAGACTCTCAAACAACTTCTTCCACAGGGGCATAATCCGAGAAGATTGGTAGCGTTGTGCTGATAAGACTGCAGTCTGTCCCATACGCTGTCGCAACGCTTCATTTTCTATCAGCAAACATACCTTCTCGGCAAAACCATTCATATCACGATGCCTGATGAGGAAACCATCCTGACCATCAGCAATAATGTCAGCAGGACCATAGGGGCAATCGAAAGCTACCACAGGTAATCCGCAACTCATCGCCTCTGGAAGAACCAAACCAAATGGTTCATATCGGGATGTCAATAGCAAAATCGAACTCTGTTTATATTTCTCAAAAAGATCTGACGTAGCCTCATGGACCTGTATATTTGCTTCCATTTGTTTGATTTCAGAAAACAATAAATCTTGTTCCTCACCATATCCACCATAGATATGAAGGCACCAGTCTGGATGCCGCTGGTAAACAAGATGCCATATACGCAAAAGACTGCCAACATCCTTCTGCTTTGAAAAACGGCCAACATAAATAGCAGACTTAGCAGTACAGTCACTATATACCCTACTCTCATTCAGATGGACCACATTAGGTATCACACAGACTTTCGGCGTCAATTTTCGCCATTCTTCAGCATCACCGTTCGTTAGGGCAACTGTCATCTCTGCCTTTTTTACTGCTAATTGAAGATACCAGATATGAAACCGACGCAATAAGCCATCTTCCTCAAAACGACTGGCCAAACAAGAAGAATGGGATTCGAAGATAAGTGGGATATCACCCTTTAATCTTACGACATCACGAATATAGTCTAAACGTGTGCAAATAATAATATCAGGAGTCAACTTCTGAATCTTACTTTTTAGGCGTTCGCAAAACAAACGATGTAGCTGACGATTTCTGATAACACGTCGCCAGAAAGGCAAATGATATTGCTCGTGAAAACGAATATCCAAATCTTCATGAGATACACCCTGATGCAATGGATAACAAACTAGATGATTTCCTTGATTGACAGTCAACAAACAGACTTCACAGCCCTCATATTCCGCCAACCAATTAGCCTTCTCAGTCAGGACCCGTTCCAGTCCGCCAAAAATGGCTAATGCATCGCAAACATAGAGAAGTTTCATTCTGAAGATTTGGGCTTTACAAGATTATCTTCGCTATCTTCATAATGCTCTTTCTTGGAGAAAATACGGGTAATACCTTTACTCTGGATCTTCACATGATGGATAAAACTCTGCCACATCGACTGATCACCAATTGTACCATAGCCTGTTACAGGACGCGCATAACGGTTGTAAAGGAAAGATATCTTGCCATACGGCTTAAGAGACAGGGCCAACGAGCCGTCTTCGCCACGGCGAATATCGGTTCGAATCTTCACTTGGCGAGCCAAATCTGTTTTAAAAGCGAACACCATCCCACGGACACAAAGTTCTGGACGCTTGAAATGTTGTACCCAAAGAAAGATGTCACGAATCAGTTCGAATAAGAATAAGCCGAAACGTGAATGATTCTCATCTGGAAAAAAACTCCAAAATGAGCTAACGCAAGACACATCTGGACGTTCTAATTTGGTCATCATCAAGTCAACATACCGATGTGGATAGAAGGTATCAGCATCGATACAAAAATGATATTTCCCTTTTGCATGTTCCAAACCACATTGACGGGCAAAACCAGGGCTTTGCTTTGTTTCATTAAAATAGAGCAGTCCTAAACGTTGATATACTTCTTCGGTTCGGTCTTTGGAATTATTGTTTACACCAAGGATTTCTATGGGATAATTTGTCTGTAGTTCACTTAACGACCATAAGCAGGCTGCCAATCGCTTTTCCTCGTTGTAGGCAATAACGACAACGGACACCAAAGGTTTCTGGCTTTGCTTCTGGACAAGTTTTGTCTTAACCTCATCCCATACGGAATCTGGAATCTCCTCGGGTGACTTCCCGTATATCGAAAGATATTTATCGTACCAGTTTGCCATACTTCATCGAACTTCTCTCTGCAAAGATAGAGAATAATTTTGATAATTACAAAAAAAACTCAACCATTTTCAAGTTTTTTTTGAAAACGGCTGATTTTGGGAAAGATATGAGCTTACTCAACGAGTCAAATAAGGCCCCGATACTTTCCTAATATCGTAATAATCCAAATAGAAATAGAGGGATGTAGGACACCCAACAAATATATGAACAAATTCTCCAACTTCCGGCTCTTCAATGAAACCATTTCCCTAAAAGTAAGTGGTGACTTCATTACGTCCCGCAACTCTCGTTTTGAGAAAGCTGGTTGTATTTTATCCTTATTCTTCAGAATATTACAAACAATGTAGAAATCAGTCATCAAGATATTAAAACAACGATTGGGAAAATACACCTTATTATATAATATAAAAGAGGTCTCTTTCAGATGATTAACAGCTCTGACATTTTGTATCACTTCTTTTTTAATTATAATCTTGCGTTGCTGATAATGAGAAAGGGAGTTTTCTCTGCATAAATAAGTATAAATAATATCCGGCAATAAAACTGCACGTTTGATCAACGTTACCAAATCGAACGTAAAAACAAAGTCCTCCCAATAGTTGGTATCAATAAATCGATGATGATGCTCTCTTAAAAGGGATGTCTTTACCAGATAATTACACGCGGAAGCCTGAATACCAGCGTATTTGCGATAAGCAAAAATAGCCAATTCATCCTCATGTAACAATTGTAAAGAAGGATATTGATATACGGTTCTCTGACCTGTCATTTCTACTCTTTCGTATGACCCAAAAACAATTTCAGCATTGTACTGACGTACATTCTGCATCATGAGTTGTATAGTGTTCTCAGCTATGACATCATCAGAATCCATGAAATAAAGATAATCACCTTGAGCATCGTCGATGATGCGATTACGAGCTGCAGAAACACCCAAATTCTGTGTATGACGAACAACATGAATATCAGCGCCTCTCGGATGCTTTGTCTGAAGCTGCTGCACAATAGCCATAGAACCATCACTTCCACAATCATCGACTATCAAGAATTCAATTGAGGAATAGGTCTGCGCCAAAGCTGACTCCAAAGACCGTTTGATAACGTCAACAGATTCGTAAACAGGAATGCCTATGGTTACGTCGTACTTCATTTATTTGCCATCAATTCTTCAAACAAAGACTTCCAACGCAAAGCTATGTTTTCAATCTGATATTGACGTGAGGATTGATGTGCCTCTACCCCCATCTTTTTCCGAAGTTCATCATCACGAATCAACGTCAAAAGACGTTCAGCAAAAGCATCCACATCAAAAGGCTGAACCAAAAAGCCGTTCTGACCATCACTGATAATATTACGAGGTCCATTTTCACAATCAAATGAAACAACAGGTAAACCACATGCCATTGCCTCTATGAGAACCAACCCAAATCCTTCGTAACGAGAAGGTAAAACAAATAAAGAACTCTGAAGATACTCTTTTCTCACCTCGGTTATCGGACCATGCAAATGACAACGAGACGAATCAATTCCCAGTTGAACCATTAACTGTTGATAAGTCTCCATATTTCCATTTCCGTAGATATCAATAATCCATTCTGGAATTTGTTTTTCAATCTTTGCCCAAGCCTGCAACAACAGGTCATTTCCCTTGTCATAATCATATCGACCGATACAGACCAAACGTTTGAACGTTAACGGACTTACTTCATCTGCTGTAAAAGGCAAGGGGTCAGGAATCAACGTTACATTCGACAGCTCAGACCAATCGTTCTTGGCAGATTCCGTTAAGACGACCATTCGATCCAATTGCTTGAGGTGACCAATAAGATTCTTCATCCAAAAACGCGCAAATTGCCGCGTTATGACATTATTGGCACGGCCAGTAAAATTACGGTAGTTGGAACGGTTGACATGCAATTCCCCAATCTTCCGGCTTCCATCAGGTATTGAATTGATGAAATTAATTTCACGTCTAAGAACACTGATAGTGATATCCGGTCTCAATCGCATCAATTCTGTTGTCAACAGTTGCTTGTATCGACGTTGTTTCTTAAAATATAGCAGTATTTTTTTTAGGAAAGATGCACGCCACAAATCTTCAAAGCCCAGTTGGAGGTTAATAACACGCACCTTGTCAGAAAGCGGGAAAAAACACTCCCTGCCTTGACCTTCAGTGACAATAATGGTCACATCATACCCATAGACCTCGGCAAAATAGCTTGCTTTGACAGATACCACACGCTCCACACCACCAGCAGAATACAATGCAGGAGTACAGTACACTATCTTATATTTTCGATTGTTTATCATGCAATCTTCAGCGTAAGACGTGGCAAATTTACAAATTTATCATGAAAAACAAGAAAATAAGACGGATTATTTGGCAGATTGGGAAAAAATAACTACCTTAGCGCAAAATTTTGTAATGGAAAGAACAACTACTGCAAAAGCATTGTTTCTTATCTTCCATGGGTTTGATCCCAACAATGGAATCAGCAAGAAGATTACCTACCAAGTTGAAGCGCTGAAGGCTTGCGGTATGGAGGTACATATTTGCTATACGGACGAGACATTGACCAAACGCAGAGTGGTGGATGGCACTACCATTGCCGATTATGGAAACGGCACCATGAGCAAGATTCTGAAAAGAACAGAATTTTCATCCATTGTCAAATATGCCCAGAAAAACAACATCGAGTTTGTTTATATTCGGTCCAACCATAATGCCAATCCCTTTACCATTCGTATGGTGAAACGGATGAAACGAGCTGGTATGAAAGTGGTTATGGAAATACCCACCTACCCTTATGATGCTGAATATGAAGCACAGGGAATGACCAAGCAGATATTCCAAGACAGACTTTTCCGGAAATGCCTGGCCAAGCATTTAGATTATATCGTTACCTTCTCGGATTACGACACTATTTTTGGACAAAAGACCATCAAGATATCTAATGGCATCGACTTCGATAGCGTGCCTATGAAGATCACACAAAATGACACCTCCAAAGAATTGAACCTTATTGGTGTGGCGGAAATTCATCAGTGGCACGGATTCGACAGGTTTGTAAAAGGGTTGGCAATGTATTATTCACAACCACAGGATTATATCGTTCGCTTTCATGTTGTCGGCTATTTTTACTCGGCAGGAGTTGAAGCAGAATTCAAAAAAATCATTGCTGACAATCACATGGAGGACTATGTCATACTATACGGGAAAAAACATGGAACGGATTTGGATGAGATATTCAACCGATGCGATATGGGGGTCGGTAGTCTGGGTAGGCACCGTGTAGGTATCCAGCGAATAAAGACCTTGAAGAACAGAGAATATGCTGCAAGAGGTATTCCGTTCATCTATTCTGAGATGGATAGTGACTTTGACGACAGACCGTATGTCCTCAAAGAACCTGCAGACGAATCGCCTATAGACATTAAACAGGTGATTGAATTCTATAAGAGTCTGAATATTTCCTCTCAGGAGATAAGAGAGTCTATTCAGGATTTATCTTGGAACTGTCAGATGAAACATGTTGTTGAAGAAGTATTCAAGCAAAAATGAGAATAGGTATAGAGGCACAACGGATATTCCGCAAAAATAAGCATGGCATGGACTATGTGGTACTGCAGGAAATTAAAGAACTGCAGCAGATAGATATGGAGAACGAATACTTCGTATTTGTGAAATCTGGAGAAGACCGTTGCTTAGAGAGTACTAAGAACATTCATGTCATTGAATTGAACTGTCCCTCCTACCCGCTTTGGGAACAATGGGCTTTACCAAGGGCTGCAAAGAAATACAAAGTAGATATTCTTCATTGCACTAGTAATACCGCTCCTATCTGGTGTGACATTCCCTTGGTATTAACACTGCATGACATCATTTTCCTGGAACCCCGTGATAAACAGAATCATTCGCTCTACCAGAACATGGGATGGTTGTATCGCAGATTGAATGTCCCAAGGATACTGGATAAATGTCGGCGTATCATCACTGTTTCAAACTTTGAAATGGAAAATATCATTTCTAAGTTGGATATACCTCGTGAACGAATGGCAATGATCTATAATGGGTATAACGATTGGTTTAAGCCTGTTGAGGATAAGGACGAGATATACAAAAAATACATCACGGAGTCTGGTTATTTTTTCTTTTTAGGGAATACAGATCCCAAGAAGAATACAGAACGGACGCTGGTAGCATACTCGAATTACCTAGAGCAATCGGATGTGAAGCGTAAATTGTTGATGGCCGATCTTGATGGTGAATATCTAAATGGAATCATTGAACGAAACCATATTGAGAATATCAGAGACAACATTGTTATGCCAGGGTATATCGTAAATAGTGACCTACCTTATATTTACAATAATGCTTATGCCTTTCTATACACATCACTTAGGGAAAGCTTTGGCATTCCTTTGTTAGAAGCTATGGCATGCGGGACACCCGTCATCACAAGTAACACTTCATCAATGCCAGAAATTGGAGGTAAGGATGCTATCCTCATAAATCCAGAAAATAGTGATGAGATTACGGAAATGATGTTACGCCTGGAGACAGATCAGGATTTCTACGAACAACAAAGACAAATTGGACTGGAACGTGCCAAGTTGTTCTCGTGGAGAAAGACAGCAGAGAACCTGTTGAGATTATATCAAGAAGTGTATAATGAAGTATACCAACAATGAAAGATAAAGAACATATACGACAAGGATTAAAGGAAAATCCAGGATTGAAGCGGATTTTGGATTACCTTATTATGAACCAGCGGGATGCAAGGCCGCGGTGGTATGTGAGGATGCTGGCACCGCTGTATCAGCATAGGGGGCGCGGCTCAAAAATCTATTGGAGTGTACGGATGGACACCCCACCCTACAGGAATTTCCGGTTGGGCAAGAAAAGTGTCATTGAATCGTACTGCTGTATCAATAATGCGGTGGGCGACGTGACCATTGGCGACCACACTCGCATCGGCATTCACTGTACAGTCATCGGTCCTGTGAGCATCGGCAACAACGTAAACCTGGCTCAGGGCATCACGGTAACGGCGCTGAACCACAACTTCGAAGATGTGACACAACGGATAGACGAGCTAGGTATCAGCACGAAGCCTGTCGTCATTGGCGACGATGTATGGATTGGGGCAAATGCTGTCATCCTGCCGGGAGTGACTATCGGACGACATGTAGTCATAGCGGCAGGGGCGGTAGTGACGAAAGACGTGCCTGACTACTGCGTAGTTGCTGGAGTACCAGCAAAAGTAGTTAAGGAGTTAGAGAAGTTAAGGAGTTAGAGAAGTTAAGGAGTTAGAGAAGTTAGGCGAAGAGATCGAGGGAGAGGTCCTGAACAGGGGGCTTCTCCTCTTCTTTTTCCTCCTGTTTGTCGGCAAATTGCAACATCAACTGACGGGCATCAGCGGAGCCTGAGGTATTCAGGCGATAGTAACCGCGGCGACCAGTGCTTTCGATGAGTGACTGCTGCGACTTGCTATTGCGAAGCAGGTACTGCTGAACGTAAATGCGAATCTCCTCGTAGTCGGGCTGGAAGAAAAAGGTACAATTCATGTTATAGATGTGCTTCGCAATGGCCTGCACACCTATGCCACGTTCACCAGCCTCGGTGAGGATCTTCAGTATCTGCTGATCGTAAGTCACGAACGATGGAAGATGGAAGAAGGAAGATGGAAGATAAAAAAGGCTGGTACGCCATTGAAGCTTACCAGCCCTTTTATGCTTTTTCTAAATGATTAAGCAAGTGTGATCTTCTCGTCAGCAGCGGCGAGCTTGCCCTCCTTGAAGAGCCAACCCAGACCGAGCAGAGTCTCCTCCTCGCTGATCTTTGCTGCCTTAGCAATCTCCTTAAGGGTCAGTGCCTTAGAAGCAGCTGCCAGAGCCTGATAAACATCACCAGCCTTGAAACCAGCGTTCTCAGCGTTTACAACGAGAGCTGCCTTCTTAGGAGCTGCAGCCTTCTTCACAGTAGCCTTCTTGGCCTCAGCTGCCTTTGCGGGAGCAGCAGCCTTCTTTGTTGTAGTTTTCTTTTCTGCCATAGTTCTTTAAAAAATTAATACACTATTGAATGATATTTCTATCTCTTTCTCTATTTTGCGTGCAAAATTAAGAACTTTTTAGATATCTTGTGTTCGTTAACAGACTCTTTTTGTGATATTTACACTTATTCTTGACTTATATCAACACTATCTTCCTTCAGATGGACTTCTAACTGCAACTCTTCCAGCTGTTTAGGATCGAGTTCACCAGGAGCATCCAACATGACATCACGACCAGAATTATTCTTCGGGAAAGCAATGCAGTCGCGGATACTGTCGAGACCAGCCATGATGCTGACGAAACGGTCCAAGCCGAAGGCAAGACCAGCGTGAGGAGGTGCTCCGTACTTGAAGGCATTGATCAAGAAGCCGAACTGAGCCATTGCGCGTTCTGGTGTGAAGCCCAGAATCTGGAACATCTTCTCCTGCAGTTTGCCGTCGTGGATACGCAGTGAACCACCACCGACCTCGATACCATTGCAGACAAAGTCGTAGGCCACGGCACGTACCTTCTCAGGAGCGGTCTCCAGCAAGGGGATATCGTCAGGATTAGGCAGGGTGAACGGATGGTGTGTAGCCATCAGGCGCTGTTCTTCGTCGCTCCACTCGAACAGGGGGAAGTCGACAATCCACAAGCACTTGAAGGTATCCTTGTCGCGCAGTCCCAAACGATCACCCATCTCCAGACGCAGCGTGCAGAGCTGAGTGCGTGTCTTGTTAGCCTTGTCGCCAGAGAGAATCAGTACGAGGTCGCCATCCTTGGCACCCGTCTTCTCCTTCAGTTTCTGCCAAACCTCAGGCTGATAGAACTTGTCGATACTCGACTTCACAGTGCCGTCGCTGTTGAACTTCACATATACCAGACCCTTGGCACCCACCTGCGGACGCTTCACGAAGTCGGTCAACTGGTCGAGCTGCTTGCGGGTGTATTCAGCGCATCCTGGCACGACGATACCACCGATATATTCTGCCTCGTTGAAGACAGGGAACTCGCCCGTACCTTTCAGCACGTCCATCAGTTCCACGAACTCCATGCCGAAGCGCAGGTCGGGTTTATCAGAACCGAAGCGACGCATAGCCTCGTGCCACGTCATGCGTTCCAGCTTAGGCAGCTCCACGCCACGGACCTCCTTGAACAAGTGACGTGCCAAATCCTCGAAGATGTTCAGCACATCCTCCTGGTCGGCAAACGACATCTCGCAGTCTATCTGCGTGAACTCCGGCTGACGGTCGGCGCGCAGGTCCTCGTCGCGGAAACACTTGGCAATCTGGAAGTAACGGTCGAAACCTGATACCATCAGCAACTGCTTCAGTGTCTGCGGGCTCTGTGGCAGCGCATAGAACTGACCAGGATTCATACGTGAAGGCACCACGAAGTCGCGGGCACCCTCTGGCGTCGAACCAATCAAGATAGGTGTCTCCACCTCGATGAAGTTCAGATTGTCCAGGAAATTACGAATCAGAATCGTCATGCGGTGGCGCAGCTCCAGGTTCTTGCGAACACAGCTACGGCGCAAGTCCAGATAACGATACTTCATACGGATATCGTCACCACCATCAGTATTATCCTCAATGGTGAAGGGAGGCGTCACACTCTCGCTGAGCACATTCAGTTTCTCAGCCAGAATCTCGATGTCGCCCGTTTCCATCTTCGGGTTCTTTGCCTGGCGCTCGCTGACCGTACCAGTCACCTGCACACAATATTCACGACCCAGTTTGTTAGCCTGTTCACACAGGGCAGCATCCTTCGACTCGTCGAATACCAGCTGCGTAATGCCATAACGGTCGCGCAGGTCGACAAACGTCATACCACCCATCTTACGGGTCTTCTGAACCCATCCAGCCAGCGTCACCTGCTGACCAGCATCGGTGAGTCGCAACTCACCACATGTCTTTGTCCTATACATTATTATATATATTATAATTTCTCTATTTCAAAAAATCAGCTCAAGGATTGTACATATCCTTACAGTAGAAAGCCATGATGTCGTCGAGCATCCGCTTAGCCTCAACGGCAGGACTGTCGGGGTCGAGCGCAATAGCCTGAATATAGCAGTTGATGGCTTCATGCCATTGGCTCTGCTTACGGTATTCGTTTCCCTTTTGATAATATTCCTCGGCTGTCATCATCTCAGTACTTTCAGACGGGGAAACCGTCTGACACGAACGACTATTTATAATATTCCTTTTTGCCAGCGGCGAGGGTATTCTTCATCAGCGAACAGATGGTCATGGGACCAACACCACCAGGAACTGGTGTGATGAACGAGCACTTAGGTGCTACCTCGTCAAACTTTACATCACCATTCAGACGGAAACCGCTCTTGCGAGTGGCGTCAGGCACACGGGTGGTACCTACGTCAACAATGACAGCACCCTCCTTCACCATATCAGCGGTCACGAAGTCGGGCTGACCGATGGCAGCGATGATGATATCGGCCTCCTGACACTCCTTCTTCAACGTCTTTGAACGCGAATGACAGACGGTCACCGTCGCATCGCCATACTGTTTCTGCATCATCAGCTGGGCCATGGGTTTACCTACGATGTTGCTTCGACCCAGAATGACGCACTTCTTACCACTGGTCTCGATATTGTAACGCTTCAGCAACGTGATGATTCCCAGAGGAGTTGCAGAAATAAAGCAAGGCAGACCTATCGCCATGCGCCCCACGTTAATGGGATGGAAACCGTCAACATCCTTGCGATAGTCAATAGCCTCGATAATCTTCTGTTCGTCGATATGCTTGGGCAAAGGTAACTGGACGATGAAGCCATCCACATCGCCATTGCGATTGAGACGATCGACACACGCCAGAAGCTCTTCTTCCGTCACGTCATCCTCATAACGAATGAGCGTCGACTTGAAGCCGCAGGCCTCACAGGCCAACACCTTATTCTTTACATAGGTCTCGGAGCCACCATCGTGACCCACGAGCACTGCTGCCAAGTGGGGCTGTTTGCCACCTGCGGCCACAATGGCCTTTACCTCTTCTGCAATCTCAGCCTTGATGGCTGTTGCTGTTGCTTTTCCGTCAATTAACTGCATTAATTATCAATTATCAATTTTCAATTATCAATTAAAATGGCTTGCCGCCACGCATCTTTATTGCTGCGGCCATCTGGGCCATCTTCGAAGAACCGGCACCAGTGACCATGCGCATCACCTTACGTGTTTGGTCGAACTGCTTCATCAGACGATTCACTTCCTCAATCTTCGTACCTGAGCCTTTGGCAATACGCAGTTTGCGGCTCTGGTTGATGATGTCAGGATTGGCACGCTCCTTGGGCGTCATCGACTGGATGATGGCCTCGATAGACTTGAAGGCATTGTCATCGATATCGACATCCTTCAGGGCCTTGCCCATACCAGGAATCATCGAAGCGAGATCCTTGATGTTACCCATCTTCTTAATCTGCTGGATCTGTCCCATGAAGTCGTCGAAGTCGAACTTGTTTTTGCGAATCTTCTTCTCCAGGCGCTTGGCCTCCTCCTCGTCGAACTGCTGCTGGGCACGCTCTACGAGAGAGACGACGTCACCCATACCCAAGATACGGTCGGCCATACGTTCCGGATGGAACACGTCGATGGCCTCCATCTTCTCGCCAGTACCCACAAACTTAATGGGTTTCGTGACAACGGTGCGGATACTCAAAGCTGCACCACCACGGGTGTCACCATCGAGTTTGGTAAGCACGACACCATCAAAATCGAGGCGGTCGTTGAACTCCTTGGCGGTATTCACAGCGTCCTGACCAGTCATGGAGTCAACCACGAAGAGTGTCTCGTCAGGATTGACAGCCTCCTTCAGGGTGGCTATCTCGTTCATCATCTCCTCATCGACGGCCAGACGACCAGCGGTATCAATGATGACCACATTATAGTTCTTGGCCTTGGCCTCGCGGATAGCATTGTTGGCAATCTCGACCACATTCTTGTTGTCAGGCTCAGAATAGACGGGAACACCCACGCTCTCACCAACTACGTGCAACTGTTGGATAGCAGCAGGACGATAGACGTCGCAAGCCACAAGCAACGGATTCTTGTGCTGGCGCTGTTTCAGCATATTGGCCAGTTTACCACTGAACGTGGTTTTACCAGAACCCTGCAGACCAGACATCAGCACGATGGCTGGACGACCTTCGAGATTCAGTTCTACAGCCTTGCCACCCATCAACTCAGCCAGTTCGTCATGGACAATCTTCACCATCAACTGACTGGGTTTGATGGCTGTAAGCACATTCATACCCATCGCCTTCTGCTTGACGGTATCCGTAAACTGCTTGGCCACCTTGTAGTTGACATCGGCATCCAACAGCGCTTTACGGACGTCTTTCAGCGTCTCGGCAACGTTTATCTCAGTGATTTTTCCTTCACCTTTCAGTATCTTAAACGATCTTTCTAACCTATCTGATAAATTCTCAAACATAATACCTTATTTATTTTAGGCTGCAAAGGTACGAATAAAAAACGAGACTTGCAAAAAATAGTCTCGTTTTTACTCTTTTTACCCTCTTACCTTTTCACTTTTTTACCTTTCACAGCCCTCGAGCTTTCCAAATCTGGTCTTTCGCGGCGTTGATTTCCTGGAATTTCTTTTCCGCTGCCTTGCGAATATCTTCGCCCAGGGCAGCAACCTTGTCTGGGTGATGTTCCAAAGCCAATTTACGATAGGCCTTACGCACCTCGTCATCCGTAGCATTGGGCGAAACACCCAACACCTTATAGGCAGACTCCAAATCATCCTTGCCTAAACCCAGCATCGAATCGACTTCATCGACAGACATCTGCATCCACTGGGCACACTCCTTCAAGGCAGTCACCTCAATAGGATCCACACGTCCATCAGCCTGAGCTATCAATACCAGGAAGTTCAGCAACTGCAAACGATGGGAATAGTCCATGTTTCCAGCAATCTGCTGACAACACTGCATCACCGTATTACGGAACGACGAGGCCCCTACCCGCTTCTGTTCGTCAAATAGTTTGCGCAGAATTTCGTCACCCTGAGAACGAGCCACATCACCGAAGTTCTGGCGTAGCACGTTACGAACCAGTTCCATCTCGGAGTGCATCACCTTGCCATCGGCCTTGATGATATAGGAGGCCAGCACCAACATGGAGAACAGGAAACTATTGCGCTGTCCCTGATTGGTGCGCTGCCGTGTAAAGGTCTGCGATTCAAAACCACTCTGTCCGTCGAAGGTTCCCTGTGTCCCTGGGGTATTCACAGCATCGAGCATCTTGTCGAACACACCGCCCAACACGATACCTGCCAAAGCCCCCAAGGGTCCAGCACTCATAAAACCAAGGAATCCTCCAATCCACCTACCTAAGCCCATAACGTCTTCCTTCTTACTTCAGACATCTTACATCATTTAATACTCGTGCCACCAGACAGACTGGTTCTGTTCCTCGCGCTCCAAATCGTCGATGAGACACTCTGCCAACTTCAGCACAACCTCCTGAGGCACCAGGAAACGCTGGTCTGTACTGCGAGGATTGATACAAGGCAGGAAATGGGGCATCTCATGCTTATAGACTTCTTTCATATGCAGACTATGAGCACCTTCCCCTGCACACGAATAGGTGATGTTAGCCAAGCGGTCACACAATTTGACGAACGGAGCATAGGGCGTCTCGCGAATGCCCTGATAATACTTCTCACCAGCACGCTCGGCACGTGAACGCCCCTTATCGTTGGTCAGGGCGTAAACTATCTCCGTAGCCATCAATGCCTGCTCTTCCGTCAACATAGAGCCTGCCACCTTCTTCACGTCGTTATACGTCATTCGGGCGTCCTCCATGCTGTCGTGATAGTAGCCGCCAAAGAATAGCGGCAACACATCATCTTCTCTGACACACACCAAATGGCCATAGTCACGAATGCCCTGTACCACCATATCCAGATGATATCCATAGGGCAAATCGTCGCCATAGGTCTGGTTCACACTCTTGTGCAAATCGTATGCACTTTGGCGAATCTTCTCAATCTCGTCGGCATACTTTTCCATGTATGCCTCATAGTCTTTTCGTTCCATGTTTGCAAAGGTAGTAAAAATCGAGCGAAATACAAAGAAAAAATCAATTTTTCTTTTATTTCCGAGATGCATTCTATCTTTACCGAGGGTAAAAGATACGAAAAGTCGTGAGCATAACAAAATAAAATCAACTTTTTTTTGCAAAGACGGAGAAAATTATGCCAAAACCTTCGTTTCTTTTGCAAAAACAGATAGTGGAAGCCTATCGGCAGATCACCCCAAATCCGTCATAAAATCAAGCGTAACTCATATACTTTTCCCTTGTAAACTATATACTTACAGCGTATAAGTCATATACTTTCCCCTCGTAACCTATATACTTACAGCGCATAAGTCATATACTTATCCTGAAACCACCACGTTTTTAGAAAATGATTTTTATGCAAAAAAAACTCCAAAAAATTTGGAAAGTAGCAAAAAACACTGTATATTTGCAAAATAAATGCTATAAAAATGACATTTAACATCAGAGGAAATAACAAAAACTTAAAATTTTAAGCGTATGAAAAAGAAAAGTATTATCCTGTGTTCGCTGGTAGTGATATGCGCCATCGGATTGGTTACCTCCACCTATATTGATTGGCCTGTTGATTTCAACAAGGCCGATGGAGATATCGCCAAGGCTGCTAAATTCTCTCGTGAGCAAGTTTCCGAAAAGCTTACTAATATGGAAGAACTCCTTCAGACCGACTCAGCCTTCAGGGATG
>JAEEGG010002544.1_pt1 | contig 46867 bp, 35 predicted proteins | sample 9134161 | NCBI WGS metagenome assembly JAEEGG01 (sample SAMN16246543, study PRJNA631951) | gut metagenome | biome: gut microbiome; feature: rumen; material: CR-attached | host: Bos | place: Iran: Karaj | collected 2018-10
ACAGGTTCGGGTCGTCCTTCAACAGCTCTGCTCCTGCCACTATATATCCGCAGATGCCAAGTTTCTTCGCTGTGTCAATCAGTTTGTTCCACTTGAAACTGGACATAGGTTTCAGAGGCTCGTCAATAATGCCGAACGCACCTGCACGAAGCAGTATTGTGAAGTTTTCTTGGATTGTTGGAAACATAATCGTCAGTTTTTGTTCAAGTTGCGTCTCTATTTCTAGGAGTACAAGGAGTACGAGGAGTGACGCTCCTAATGTCGCTAAAGTAGTACAAGACGATAGTGTTTATCGTTGAAGGTCAAAGGGCAAAAGTCGAAAGACAAAAGCCTTAGAGACATTCGTCTTGTACTCCTTATTACTCCTTGTACTCCTTGAACTCCTAATGAGAAGAGTTCTTCCCTCTGCCCGAGGCAAGGATGAATATCAAAGCCCCGATACCCAGAAGGATAGGGTAGTAGAGGTACTCGATGATGTTTATCGGATTAACGGCAGCAAGACCGCTTGCTATCAGTATCTGGGCACCGTAGGGGAGAAGTCCCTGTGTGGCGCAAGAGAAGGTGTCGAGTATGGATGCTGCTCGCTTTGGTTTTACACCGAAACGGTCGGCTATGTCCTTGGCAATACCTCCCACGGTTATTATCGCCACGGTGTTATTGGCTGTGCATACGTTGACCAATGATACGAGGATGCCTATGGAAAGTTCTGCTCCGCGACGACCATTGACAAGACGTGTTATCTTGTTGATGATAAACACGATACCTCCGTTCTCCTTAATCAGTTCAAGAAGTCCGCCTGCCATCATCGTCACTATTATAAGCTCGCCCATGGAGATTATTCCGTCACCCATACTTGCGAACCAATCCATGACGTTGTAGTTGCCAGAGAACATTCCGATGATGCCTGTCAGTAATATTCCGAAGGAGAGCACCATAAGGACGTTTACGCCATAGAGGGCGATGACCAGAACGAAGAGATATGGGATGATTTTTACAATCTCCACATCAGGTATGTTGGTCGGTGTGCTTACGTTTCTTCCAATCACCATATAGATGATGAAGGTGATAAAGGCGATAGGGGCTACGATACGTATGTTTGCCTTGAACTTATCGCTCATTTTGCAACCCTGTGTCTGTGTAGCTACTACGGTGGTATCGCTGATAAACGACAGGTTATCGCCGAAGAAAGAGCCTCCTACGACGATGGCAGTGAGTAATGCCACGCTTGAGCCTGTGGAATTGGCTATGCCTACGGCGATAGGTGTCAGGGCTGCTACTGTTCCTACGCTTGTTCCTACGCTCAGGGATATGAAACAAGCTGCGAGAAACAGGCCTCCAAGCAGCATATTGGCAGGAAGGATAGACAGGGCGAGATTCACGGTTGCGTCAATACTGCCCATATCCTTTGCTGACTTGGCAAATGCTCCGGCTAGTACGAAAATCCAGATCATGAGCATCATGTTCTTCTGCCCCGCACCACGACTGAATGTCTCGATTCGCTTCTCCAATGACATTCCCCGTGATATGGCTATGGCATAGATGCTTGAAAGCATGAATGCCACGGTGATAGGGAGCTTGTAGAAGTCGCCCGCAACGATTGATGTCACGAGATAGAGAACTACAAATAAGATTAAAGGAGAGAGATTGAGCATATCTTTTCTTTTATTTACAATGTACCATTTACAATGTACAATTTTCATTTAGACATTGTTTCATTTTGTGAGAAAATGCCTTTCTGTGCCAACTGAATTGTACATAGTAAATGGTACATTGTACATGCCATTACTGTGCCAGCCAAATTGTAAATTGTAAATGGTACATTGTACATGTCACAGCGTTACTCCATTCTTAAATATGGAAATCTCGCTGTAGCCGTTGACCTCGTTACGGGCAGGTTCACCACTTGCAACGGCAAGGATCTTGTCGATGAACTCAGGAACGAGTTCCTTCATAGTCTTGCCGTCAACGAGTTGCCCGGCATTGAAGTCTATCCAGTTCTTCTTGCGGTTGTAGAGGTCTGTGTTCGTTGATATCTTCATCGTTGGCACGAAAGTACCGAAAGGAGTTCCGCGACCTGTTGAGAAGAGTACCAAGTGGCATCCTGCTGAAGCAAGTGCCGTAGCTGCTACGAGGTCATTGCCTGGAGCAGAGAGTAGATTCAGACCTGTTGTCTGCAAGCGGTCGCCATATTCAAGAACGCCACTTACAGGAGCACGTCCGCATTTCTGAGTGCAACCAAGTGCCTTATCCTCAAGTGTTGAGATACCACCAGCCTTATTGCCAGGGGATGGATTCTCGCCTACTGGCTCTCCATGTGAGAGGAAGTAGTTCTTGAAGTTGTTTATGAGCGAAACGGTCTGGTCGAAGAGCTCACGGTTTTCGCAACGGTTCATAAGGATAGTCTCTGCACCGAACATCTCAGGGACTTCGGTGAGTATGCTTGTGCCGCCTTGAGCTACGAGCCAGTCAGAGAACTCACCTTCAAGAGGGTTGGCTGTAATGCCAGAGAAACCGTCAGAGCCACCGCATTTTAGTCCTACACGGAGTTTGCTGACAGGAACATCAACTCGCTTGTCATTCTTGCATATCCCGTACATCTTACGGAGAATGTCCATGCAATATTCCAATTCGTCACCTTCAACTTTCTGTGTAACGACGAGTTGGATGCGCTCCTTGTCATAGTCGCCAAGCATCGCCATGAAATCGTCAGGCTGATTGTTCTCGCAACCGAGAGAGAGTACGAGAACGGCACCTGCATTAGGGTGGAGGACTATATCACGGAGAATCTTACGTGTAGCCTCATGGTCCTCAGAAAGCTGAGAACAGCCGTAGTTGTGATGCCAGGCATGAACAGCGTCGATGCCGTCGAGACGAGTCTCTGTAGCAAGTTCCTTTGCCAACTGCTCTGCGATGCCGTTTACACAGCCAACGGTAGGTACAATCCAAATCTCGTTGCGTATGCCTACGTCACCGTTCTTGCGTACATAACCCTTGAAAGTGCGATTCTCAACAGGAATGCTAAGTTTCTCGCTTACAGGGTTGTATGTATATTCAAGCGTTCCTGCAAGATTAGTCTTGAGATTGTTCTCGTTTACCCATTCGCCAGCCTTGAGATTCTTGGCTGCATGACCGATAGGGTAGCCGTATTTTATAATGTCCTCGCCTTCCTTCTTGTCGGTGAGAAGAACCTTGTGACCGGCAGGAGTGTCTTGCAATAGCTTTATTTCCTTGTCGCCGTCGGTTACTGTCTCGCCAGCCTTCATAGCCCTGAGACACACAACCACCGAGTCTGCAGGGTTGATTTTCAGAAATGCTTGCTTCATTAGCGTTAGATTTGCGTTCTTCTGTAGAAGTCAACGTTCTCCTTGAAAATGACCTCGATAGGCATATAGTTCACGGGATTTACGTTCTTCTTCAGGATGATAGCTCTTACAAGGGCATCAATGCTGTAATATCCCTGCATATATCCGTGCTGGGCAATGAGGAATGAGATACTGCCCTGACGCAGACAGTTGGCATTCTTCTCTACCATATCGTAACCCATGATCTGGACATTACGCAGATTGTTCTTCAGCAGATAGTCACCTACGAGGTGTGCCTTTGAATTGAGAGTCACGCAATGATGGACATCTTTGTTGTTGTCAAAGAAATTCTGCAGAATCTGTGTGTATTCCTTACGTGAAGACTCGTATGGAAGGTCAACCTCCACAATCTTGATTTCTGGGAAGTGGTCCTTCATGTAGTGGCGGAAACCTACCTCACGGTTGTCCTGCTGCTTACTTGCAACGTGAACACCGTCGATTGTCTGCTTCATCAGCATGATTCTCTTTTCCTTTGATGCAATCATCATAAGGAGCTTCGCAGCGAAATATCCGCTGGCAAATGAGTCCTGACCATAGAATGCAAGTGGGCGTAGGTCTGGCATATATGAGTCAAGCATGATGAAAGGAATGTTGAGCTCATGCAACTGATCTGTGAACCTACGTGTAACCTCCAACTTTGCAGGAACTACGACAACACCATCAGGCTGGGCTGCAAGGATTGCCTCGTAGCACTCTTTGAAACTCTGCTCATCCTTACGTTTATAATAATACATGTGCGCGTGCACATTGAAATCACGTCGCACCTCGCAGGCATGGAGCTGTCCTTCCTCAACTTCCTCCCAATAAGCCTCACTCTCATGCTTTGGCATAAGGCAGTAGAAATTGTACTCCTTATTGTGAGCAAGGGCACTTGCATACATGTTAGGCTCATAGTTCATCTCCTCGATGGCTTTCTGAACCTTTACCAATGCTTTCGGGGAAACGTTAGGTCTGTTGTGCAGTACGCGGTCAACGGTACCAACACTCACACCAGCTTTCTCTGCAATATCACGGATGGTGATACGCAGTGAACCGGTATTGTCGCGTTTACGCTGACGTTTGTTCTCCTGGGCTTTAGCAGACGCCTTCTTTGCAGATTTCGTCTTCTTTGTGCTTTTGTTCTTCTTTCCACTACCGTTTGTGGAACCCTTGGGACGTCCTACCTTTCTCTTTTCGGCAGCAGCCTCAATTGGCTGTTCGTCGTTGAGGTCGTTGATATCCATATTCTGTGACATTCCTTAAGTTGAAGGTGATTTAAGATTTTAAAAAATTATGGGTGCAAAAATAATGAAAAAAAACGAATTGTGTGCATTAACAATTGAATTTTTTATAAAAAACACGGAAAAAGTGTATTTTTCCTCAAAATATTTCTTGCTTTCGTAAAAAAAACGTAATTTTGCACACGAAATCCGCGTTGTGGTCGCACAAAATTTGCGGAAACTTACTTTGGGAATTTTAAATCTTAATACAAAAAATCAACTCTCTAAATTAACTATGGCAAAAGTAGTAACTTTGGGCGAAATCATGCTTCGTCTTTCTCCAAATGGTCAGGATCGTTTCATTCAGACGGACATTTTCCGTATCATCCCAGGTGGTGGTGAGGCAAATGTAGCCATCAGTTGTGCCAACTATGGTCATGATGCTTATTTCGTAAGTAAGCTTCCTGAGCATGAGATTGGTCAGATTGCTGTAAATGCACTCCGTCGTTATGGCGTAAACACGAAGTTTATTGCCCGTGGTGGTAATCGTGTCGGTCTTTACTATTGTGAGACTGGTGCTTCAATGCGTCCTTCAAAGGTTATCTACGATCGTGCTAATTCTGCTATTGCAGAGGCTAATCCAGAGGATTTCGATTTCGATGCAATCATGGAAGGGGCAGACTGGTTCCACTGGTCTGGTATTACTCCTGCTATTTCTGATAAGGCTGCTGAGCTTACTAAACTCGCTTGTGAGGCTGCAAAGCGTCATGGTGTAACTGTTTCTGTTGACCTCAACTTCCGTAAGAAACTCTGGACTTCAGAAAAGGCTATCTCTATAATGCGTCCTCTTATGAAATATGTTGACGTATGTATTGGTAATGAGGAAGATGCAGAGCTTTGTCTCGGTTTCAAGCCAGATGCTGACGTAGAGGGTGGTGAGACAAATGCTGCCGGTTATGAGGGCATCTTCAAGCAGATGAAGGAGACATTCGGCTTCAAGTACGTTGTTTCTACTCTCCGTGAGTCTTTCTCTGCAACACATAATGGCTGGAAGGCTCTTATCTATGACGGTAAGGAGTTCTATCAGTCAAAGCGCTATGATGTAAACCCAATCATCGACCGTGTAGGTGGTGGTGACTCTTTCTCTGGTGGTCTTATCCATGGCCTTCTTACAAAGCCAAATCAGGGTGAGGCTCTTGAGTTCGCTGTAGCTGCTTCTGCTCTCAAGCACACTATCAATGGTGACTTTAACCTCGTATCAGTTGCTGAGGTAGAGGCACTTGCTGGTGGTTCAGCTAATGGAAGAGTACAACGATAGGCTCATTTACTATTTACCATGTACAATGTACAATTTTCATTTTAGCATTTAGCTATGACTCGCGAAGAAATGAAATCAAGGCTTAGGTCTTTTGCCATTCGAATCGTAAAAATGGTTGACAATATGCCTAATACCATTTCTGCGAATGCTATTGCTAAACAGATAATACGTTCTGGTACGTCTCCATCAGCAAATTATCGTGCTGCTTGTGTTGGTAAGTCTGACAAGGACTTTTTGAACAAGTTGAAAATGTGCGAAGAAGAACTTGATGAGACTGCTCATTGGCTTGATTTGATCATTGCTTGTGACATAATGCCGAAAGAACGGATGCAGGATTTGTACAATGAAAACTTGGAATTGGTAAAGATAATCGTTGCGTCGATAAAGACAATGCGTACAAAAATAGAAAATGAATAGAATATAAACTGCATGGAAATGTACAAATTGCGAAATGAAAATTGTACATTGTACATGGTAAATTGTAAATATTTTGGCAAAATTTGATAAATTCCAGGTGATGGCGAAAATCGCCGAGGCACCTATGGTTCCTGTTTTCTATAACAAGGATGTTGAAGTTGCAAAGAATGTAGTGAAGGCTTGCTACGAGGGTGGCGTTCGTGCATTTGAGTTCACAAACCGTGGTGACTTTGCTCAGGAGGTTTTCTCAGAACTTTCTAAGTTCGTTGCAAAGGAGTGCCCAGAAATGGCTCTCGGTATCGGTTCTGTTGTTGATGCTCCTACAGCAGCTATGTATATTCAGCTTGGTGCTAACTTCGTTGTAGGTCCGCTCTTCAACCAAGATGTAGCCGTTGTCTGCAACCGTCGTTGCGTGACATACTGCCCAGGTTGTCTCACACCATCTGAGATTGGTAAGGCACAGGAGGTAGGTTGCGATTTCACAAAGGTATTCCCTGGAGATGTTGTTGGTCCAAACCTCATCAAGGGACTTATGGCTCCAATGCCTTGGTCTAAGATCATGGTAACTGGCGGTGTTGCTCCAGAGAAGGAGAACCTCGAGAAGTGGTTTGCTGCTGGTGTATTCTGTGTAGGTATGGGCTCTAAGCTTTTCCCAAAGGATAAGGTAGCTGCAGGTGATTGGCAGTATGTTACCGACAAGTGTAAGGAAGCACTTGGCTACTGCCTTAATGCTCGTAAGTAAAGAATAGTCTTTGACTAATTAACCATAAAACTGGAATTCGGGGAGTCTTCACGCTTTCTGAGTTCTGGTTTTTTCTTTTCTAGTAGCTAGATTGACTAGTTTTACTAGGTTAACTAGATTTACTAGAAAGGCAAGATTAACTAGAATATCTAGATAATCCCCACAAAAATAATAACTATGCGTAAATATTTATTCTTCTCCATATTTCTCTTTGCCTTTGTCTGCAGCTGTTCTACAGATCGCTCTGACAGAGATCGTGTTGATGCTCTTAATGACCATTCTTATGACTTGCGTTATAAGAATGTGGATTCTGCACGTATCTATGCCAATAAGGCTTATAAAGAGGCGGAGAAGATTGGATATAGAATGGGAATGTCTGAGGCATTGCTTAATCAGGCTTTCTATACCATTACACGCATGGACTATGTGAAGAGTGATACGCTCCTTTCACATGCAGATTCACTTGCAGAAGATGATATCACACGTCTTAATGTAGAGGTGCAGCGTATGCGTTTATGTCAGCGCCGTTCTCAGAATAAGGATTTTTACGTTCATAAGAATGAGGCCGACAGATATATAGCCAATATCCACTCTGATATAAAGGATGAATCGGCAAGGAAACGCAGACAATATACATACGCTCGAAGTGAGTACGGTATTGTGTTGTCAACATATCTCTACTATGTCAATCTTCCTATAGAATCTTCCGAGGCATTGCTTAGCATTGCAAAAGACAAGGATATCAATCTCATGAGCGATACTGCGCAATATCTTGCCTATCTGTATAATATTGGAGCAGGTGGAATATTGCGTGAGGGTAGTGCTGCTGAAATAGCACATAAGGAATTTGACTGTCTGATGCAATGCTATATGCTTGCCCGTCATAATGGCTATCTGTTTTGGGAAGCAAACTCATTACAGTCTCTTTCCGAGCATCTTGCTAATCCAGAAGAGCTTGCAGCCTACCATCGTGATGATGATCCTTGCATACGTTATCTGAACGACGATGCCGTTCCTGACGCTATGCTCTCAGGTAACCTTGCGGAGCGCTCATTGCAATGTTTCGTAAGATATGGTGACATATACCAGATTGCCGGAGGATGGCGTACCTTGTCATCATGCTATCATAATATAAAAGATCATGAGGCTGAGCTATCATGTCTTCTAAATGCTATCGAGGATTCGCTGATTCTTCAGGCTCCCGACCTTGTGGCATCAATAAGTGAGAAGATGTCAATGGCATATTCTGCGTTAGGAGACAAGCAGGCAAGTGACTATTATCGCAACCAGTATCTTGATATGCAGGATTCTACACGTCAGGATAGACAGCTTGAGGCGCGTGCGGAGGCTCTCTCTGTCCTCGTATCACGCACACAATGGCTTATCACAGCCGTTGTCATCGTGCTTGCCATACTCGTTGTCGCGGTGGCTGTGCTTATCCATTTTCATCGCAAGAATAAAGACAGATACAAGCATAATGAGCGACTTGAGGAACTTGATGAGAATCTTCAGGCGCTGTATCTTCAGACTGAGGATGCCTTGCGAATCAACGTTGAGCAGCATGCAAAGGTGTCCTATGCCGAGAACATAATGCCGCTCATAGACCGTATGCTTCATAGTGTTGATACGGTAGAAAAAGCAGGTAGCGGAAACCTTGAGTATGTGTCGGATGTTTGTAAGTCTATACTTGAGAATAATGCTCGTCTTACGTCATGGGTGCAGTTGCGTAAGGGACAGGTCTCTCTCCATATTGAAGCTTTCCCTTTGCAGTCATTGTTCTCTATCATTAAGATGAATGTCAAGTCGTTTAGTAACAGGGGAATACAACTTTCCGTTAAAGATACGGATATAAACGTGAAAGCAGACAGAGTACTAACGCTTTTCCTTATAAACACCATTGTTGACAATGCCAGAAAATACACGCCGAAGGATGGCGAAGTGATTGTCGCTGCTACTAAATGTGATACATTTGAAGGCTATGCGGAAATATCAATTACGGACTCTGGCGAAGGTATGACACAAGAGAAAGCAGACCATCTTTTTGACTACGGAACAATTGTCGATCAGAAGGAGAATCTCACCGAACAGAAAAGTCATGGTTTCGGACTCATGAACTGTCGCGGAATCATGGATCGTTATCGTAAGACAAGTGAACTGTTCTCGCGTTGTGAGATAAAGGCTGAAAGTGAGAAAGGCAAGGGTACGCGCATTTTCTTCCGTCTGCCTATGGCTGTACGTGCCACATTGGCTGTGCTGCTTGCTATGATTCCTGCTTTTGGCTTTGCAGAGAAAGCTAATGTGGTGGAAAATACATGGCCGGATTCTGTTTATAATGCCAATGTTGAAGGTCGCTATGCGGAGGCAATCAGTTTTGCTGATTCCTGTTTCAGATACATCAATGCCGAATATCGTTCACTTGAAAATGTCAATAAGGACGATACGCTGACCATAGCCTATAATGGTGCAGAACTGCGTTGGTGGAATAAGAAAGTGCCAGCAGATTATGATATTATCATATATGTGCGTAATGAGGTGGCGGTATCGGCTCTTGCACTTAATGATTGGGAACTCTATGCAGCCAATAACAATGCTTATACGAAGCTTTATAAGGAATGTTCACAGGATTCAACTCTAAGCACTTATTGTGCGACGATGGAGCGTACTGAAAATACCAATAACATTGCCGTTGGTGTGCTTGTCCTGCTTTTCCTTGTCCTTGTGGCTGTGTTCTGGTGGTTCTATGTACGTGACGTGCTCCACAATCGCAAGAATATTGTGCGTGTATGTCGTGAGAAGGAAGAGGAGATAGCAAGGATGAAGCGTGAACGTGACCGTCTCTATGTTTCAAATAATGTGATAGACAATACTCTGAGCGCATTGAAGCATGAGACTATGTATTTTCCGTCACGTATCGCACAGGATAATAGTAAGGTGATGACTGCTGATGGCTTTGACGAACAGGGCGTAAAGGAGCTTTCAGAGACCGTTGGCTATTACAGAAATCTGTATTCCATGCTTTGCAGCCAGTGTACACGTAACGCATCGGAGATAACATATCCTATGCAGCCGTTTAATGTTACAGAGCTCAAGCTCGACTTTGCCTCAGATACTAAGGAAGTCAATATAATAATTGCAAACAGACAATTAATGGACTATCTCGTGCTTCTCTTGAAGCGTAAGAATAACCGCGAGACTCCTTTTGCGGAGGTGATTCTTAATGGAAGTACCAATACTGAAAGAAAGTATATCACACTTGCTATTGAGTGTCTTAGTGTGAGAATGAATAAGGCAGATGCCGAGGCTTTATTCTCGCTTGCCACAACGGATGTTGACTATCTTATCATCCGACAGATTCTTCGTGAGAATGGTACTGCTACAAATGCTTTTGCCATCGGTATTAGGGCAGAAGTGACGGACAAGGGATATGTCCGCTTCCTTCTCACTCTGTTGGCGAAGTAGCATCGATTGATGTTATATTATAATTGTGACGAGAAATTAGATATTGTAAAAAGTTTTTTTTAAGTTGAGAGGTAGGGAAATCCCTTTGTCGTTATGGGGGATTTCCTTGCTGAAAGAGGGATTTTCTGTTGTTGTTTCTTCTGTTTTTCTGTAATTTTGTACTCGAATTCTATAATTAACGTAAACAATAAAACTATTAACAAAGCTAATGAAAAAAATTATTGCAGCCGTTGGGGTGGCTATGTGTTCACTTACGGCAAATGCCCAGTTCTGGGTAGGGGGAAATGTGGGTTTTTCCCGATTTGAGAATAGTTCAGAATTTGAAACTGAATCTGAGAGTGCGGAATCTAAACCAGTAAAACTGTATTTTGGTCCTAAGATTGGGTACAGTTTCAATGATAAGTGGGCGGTAGCACTATCGTTGAGCTATAGTCATGGTAAAAATGAGAATAAAGCTACGTCGGATGACTATATCTCAAAAAGCAATCAGAATTATTTCGATATCACGCCATTTGTTCGTTATTCGTTTGCTAAATCGGGAATAGTGTCATTCCATGTAGATGGTGGAATGACGTTTGGATATAGCAAGTCAAAATGGGAGAGTAAGTACAATTCTGATATGGATTATGAGAGACGAAATCCGTATTCTGATAGGGAAACGAATATGTTCAACGTAGGTTTGCGTCCTGGTATGCAGATTGATTTGTCTGACCATGTTGCTCTTGAGCTGAATCTTGGCTTCTTTGGTTATAGTTGGTATAGGACGGAGGCTTTAGACGAATATTATGATATCGAGAGAAATCATAGAAGTACAATGACTGGTAGTGATTTCGGTCTCACAGGAAATGGTGGTGACGTAAACTTGGGTGTTATCTGGAAATTTTGAAAACTAAACGTAAAGATATAAAATATTAAGCCAATGAAAAAAGTCGTAGTAGCCGTTGTTGTGGCTATGTGTTCACTCACGGCAAATGCTCAATACTGGATAGGGGGAAATGTAGGTTTTGCTCAGTTGGAGGATAGTGGAAATGAAAGCTTCTCTGCTTCGAACGATAGGCCTTTGAGATTGTACTTTGGCCCTAATGTGGGATATAATTTTAATGATAAGTGGGCATTAGCGATATCGTTAAGTTATAGTCGTTCAGAAACAGATAATAATACAAGTTACAATGATGCTTATTTTGGGGATCATAGTACAATAAATTCATTCTCTGTAACGCCGTATGTTCGATATTCATTTGCAAAGTCTGGCATGGTATCTTTCTTCGTAGATGGTGGAATGTCGTTTGGCTGGGGAAAAGATGATACGAATAGTGTCACTGAATATACCGATGGAAAAAAAAGTGATCAATCTCAGGTAGAAAAGACGAACTCGTTTAGTATTGGTTTACGTCCTGGTATGTTGATTAATCTGTCTGACCACATCGCACTTGAGATGAGTCTTGGTTTCCTTGGCTATACTCATGAAAAAAGAAAATTTGACAGAACGGATTATATTAGTGCTCATGACCCTTCATATTCAAATTCTTCTGTGACGCAAACTGATAATGGCTTTGGATTCTGTGAAAACGGTGGTAACGTGAACTTCGGCATAATCTGGAAGTTCTGATTTGTATTAGTTTTATAAACGCAAAGATGTAGAGTTTTTTCTCTTGTCTTTGCGTTTTCGCATTTGAAAAATAGCATTTAGTCGTTTTTCTGCTATAAAAAACAAAAAAATACGTTATTTATTTTGTTTTTTACTCAATTTGTTCTATCTTTGAAACCGAAAATAACGAAAATCTAAATTGTAGTTATGAAGAAGTTTGAATTAATGGCATTGCCGTATGCTCCAGAAGCATTGGAGCCGGTAATAAGTAAGCAGACATTGGAGTTTCATCACGGAAAGCATCTTGCCGGATATGTGAATAACCTGAATGGTTTGTTGGAGGAGAGTCCGTTGGCAGGACTTCCACTTGAGGATATTGTATGTAAATCAACAGGTGGAATACTGAATAATGCCGGACAGATTCTTAACCATAATCTGTATTTCGGACAGTTTTGTACGCCAAAGGCAGATAATCGTCCTATAGGGAAATTGGCTGAGGCTATTGTTCGTGACTTTGGTTCATTCGATGCTTTTAAAGATGAGTTCCAGAAGAAAGGAGCTACGTTGTTTGGCTCTGGTTGGGTATGGCTGTCAGCTGATAATGACGGCAAACTGGTTATAACCCAAGAGACAAATGCTGCTAATCCAGTTCAAAAGGGATTAAAGCCGTTGCTTACATTTGATGTATGGGAGCATGCTTATTATCTGGACTATCAGAATCGCCGTCCTGACCATCTTGCTGCCCTTTGGCAGATTATAGATTGGAATGTAATTGAAAAACGTTTTTCCCTGTAAAAAGAATTTTATAGATATATAAAAACGCAAAGGCGCAAAGATGCAGAGTTCTCGTTTTCCTCTGTGTCTTTGCGCCTTCGCGTTAGAAAAAAATCCATAGGATATATTTGTAAAAGGTGGTATTCAAAATATTAAAATTCAATCTTCATCTTGTTCGAACACATAGCCGAAGCCTTGTCGGCTAACGATGTTATGGGCATAGTCTCCAAGTTTCTTACGGAGGCGAGTAATGTTGACATTTACGGTACGATCGGTGACAATGACGCCTGCCCAAATCGTGTCCATGAGTTGCTGTCGAGATAGCACTTGCCCGCGATTGGATAATAACAAGCTCAGTAAATCAAATTCCGTACGAGTGAGACTGATTGGCACAGAGTCGATGGTTACGGTTTTACGGTCAAGGTTCATTTGCAGCCCACGATAGCTTATAAGTCGTTTTCCTAGTCGCGCTTCTACGATATTCATCACATAGTCGCCCAGTTTTTCGCAGTTGGTAATGATATCACCATAGAATGTGCCGACGGAATAAGAATACTGGTGGGCATTGACATCACGTATGATTTCTGCACGTAGTTCATCGCGCAGGGCATTGATGTCACGTTCAATTTCGAGCGAGTAATCAAGTGTGAGGTCATTTCGGCGACCGTTTACCACCACCATCATCTGCGTTAAAGCCTCGTTGACAAGGCGGAGCATTTCATGCAGACGTGTATATTGTTGAGTTGTGAAATCATCGCGACTTTCGCGTAAGTGTTGAATTGTAAGTGAAGTTTTGAAACAGGCATCGCCAACCGATTCTAATTCGCCGATCTGTCGTCGCATTATACGGATTTTATTCTTTGTCTCATCTGATAAATGCTCTTTACTGACATGTTCTAAATACTCGGCAATTTCAATCTCCATATTGTCAGCAATGGTTTCGTATTTTTCAATTCGTTCATATTGCTGTTTGAAATCCTTGTGGTTCTTTTCATCGATGAGAACACATATAAGTCCGAACATACGATGCATACGCTCTGCAAAATGTATAACTTCCTCTTGTGCTTGAAGGACTGCTATTTCTGGTGTTTGCATTACGCCGTTATTGATAAAATGCAGATTGGCTGGCTTTTTAGTCTTTTCATTTTGCTCTGGTAGTAATTTGCATACTATTCGTTCTATCTGCGGGATGAAGCCGATTAGCAAAACTGTGTTTAGCACGTTGAAACATGTGTGGAACATGGCCAGTACTATTGGCAGTCTGGTCGTCTGTCCTCCTGTAGAAGGATTGTAATTTACAATGGAGCATACAATATCGACAAAGGGATAGAATACCAATAGAACCCATACTACACCAAAGACATTGAATAACAGATGAGCCAGAGCGGCGCGGCGGGCTTCTATTCCTGCTCCTAATGCAGCGAGGTTTGCTGTAGCCGTTGTACCGATATTCTCGCCCATGACTAGAGCAATTCCCATGTAGATGGGTAGTACGCCTGTGGAGCAAAGTAGGATAGTGATAGCCATAACCGCTGCAGACGACTGTACTATGCAGGTAATCACGGTTCCGGCACCGAGAAATGCGAGGATAGTGATATAACTGCCAGTATCGAATGATGCGAAAAACGATACTACGTCGGCATTGTGTGCCAGATCCATGTCCCTTCCGACACTACTCAACATAACTAATGACCAGAAGAGGAATGCCAATCCGAAGATGAATTCACCTGCCACACGGTGATGTTTCTTATAGATGAGCACCATGCCTATGAGGAATGATGAAAACACTACTATGCTTAGATCCACATTGTAGCCCAATGACATAATCCATGCAGTTAGTGTAGTGCCGATATTTGCGCCCATAATAACGGATATGGCTTGCGCTAGCGTCAGAAGTCCTGCACTCACAAATGAAACCGTCATGACTGTTGTTGCCGATGATGACTGTACAGCGCAGGTTACCATTGTTCCTGTAAGTATGCCGTTCAGACGATTGCTAGTCATCCGTCCTAATATATGTCGCAAGCTTGATCCTGCCATCTTTTGCAGAGAATCGCTCATTGTCTTCATACCATAGATGAGCAGGGCCAGCGAACCTAATAGTCTTAATATCAATTCAATCATAATTTTTTTTGTTCGTTTGTGATTTCTTCTGCAAAATTACATAAACATCTGAAAATGTACAAATGAGAGTGGTTACAATTAGGCTACAATTATATTGTAGTATTTGTAACTGGTAGCTATGTAAAAAAAACAAAGGCGCAAAGATGCAGAGTTTTCATTTTCCTCTGTGTCTTTGCGCCTTCGCGTTTGAAAATTATTGCTTTTTACACCTTCTTCAGGAAGCAAAGCCTGTGTGTGCCCTTTTTCTTCTTCTTGTTGATGAATTTCACCACATACATACCCTTTGGCACTCGTGATATGTTAAGGGTGCGGGATAGAGGATATGAATACAGCATTTTGCCCTGAAGATTCTCAATTACGATGACACCTTCATGTCTGAACACCTCGAAGGTATTGCAGAGGTCCCTGAGTTCAATAGAGTTTGTACGTTCAAGTACAGGACAGTTTGCAATCTGCTTGAATTTGCGCTGGGTGCTAGGTGTTGGTTGTTGTACTGGTCTTGCTGCTACAGGAGCATCATAGAACTCGTGTACTCCGTCAATCTGGCAAGGCTTAGACTCATTGCCATAACGGTCAACGGCGGTCACTGCATAGTACATTCCCTTTGGCACGAGGGCAGAGAGATTACGTGTGCCCACTATGGTGATGTTACGTGCATCACGAGTATTGACAGGGAAGTGTGTGGAAGAATACACGTTATATGTAAGGTATGGACCGTCAGAATTGTCACGTCCTGGCTCCCATGATAGAATTGCTGATGGACGGTAGTCCTTTGCCTCGTTTACGCTTATTGAGCGTGGAGACTCAGGAATACGATAGCCGTACCAAGTCTGTGCAGGTATAAGGGAAGGGTAGGGACAGAGTGTGTTTGCCGCAAAGTCGTATATGCCCTTAGTGTTGTCTGTAAGGAACTTTGAACGGAAGTATGCGTGTCCCAATCCGTATTGGCGAAGTACGTGCAACTCACGTGTTATGTCGCTCAAAGGCCAGTTCTTTTCTTTTGGTGACATGAAGTATATTCCGAGACCCGGAGCCACGATGCGTCCGTTACTTCTTTCCTTCCAGTCGATGGCGAATGGATAGAAGTCGTTATTACGGAAATACATCATTGGGAATACGGCATCCATAAGTCCTGTCTGCATCCATTGGGCTGCATCCTGACATACGATATCGCGGGCATTCCAGCCACGAGCCCATTGTCTTGGAAGGTCTGCGTATTTGCCAAGTGGTGAACAACTTAGCATAACCCACTTCTTCTCTCTCTTTACTGCAGAATGGATAGCTCTGACAATGTTGGTTATATACTGTCGTCCTTGGTCTTTGTTGGCAATTCGTCCCCAAGTCTCAGGGTAGCGGATGTAGTCGAGATGAACGCCGTCGAGGTCATAGCGACGTGTCAGGTCTCCACAGAAACGGGCAAGATAGTCGGCTGTTCCCGGCAGTTCAGGATTCATGAATCCCTCATCTCCAATTTTTTTGAGAAGGTGTGGAATCGTCTGGCGGAGGTGTTTGCAACCGGCACCATTCCATTTTCCCACGGGGATAGTCACAACCCATGCGTGGAGCTGCATACCACGTTTGTGACACTCGTTGATGGCAAATTCCAAAGCGTCGTAGCCAGGTGAAGTGCCAGGTCTGCCTGACAGACATCCGTCCCATATCTCCATGTTTGAAGGGAAGATGGTAGTTGCACGTACACGAGTCTGGATGAAGACAAGGTTGATGCCTGCCTTCTGAAGACGGTCGAGAGTGGTGCGGAGTTCGTTCTGCTGTCGGGTGATGGCCTGACCGGACTGAGCGTATGAATGAGGCCAGTCAAGACCTCCTATCGTAGTAAGCCATACTGCACGTACCTCATGCAGAGGAACGTCAACAGGCGATTGAATCGTTACGGGCGACACATTGTAATATCGTGCCTGAGCCTTTGCATTGCCGAGTGAGAAGGCTAAAAATGCAAAAAAAACTGTTAATTTCTTCATTTCGGCTGCAAAGTTAGCATTATTTGTTTGTTTTTCCAAATGTTTTTGTTATCTTTGCACGTAATTTGCAAATATTTCAGAAAATATACAATAACATTAGGGTAAAATGATAACATTTTGTATTAGCCTTGTACTCTTGATACTCGGCTATCTGTTTTATGGTAAATTTGTAGAAAAGGTCTTCGGACCTGATGATCGTATTACTCCTGCGTTGCGTATAAACGATGGGGTAGATTACATTCTTCTTCCTTCTTGGAAGATTTTCATGATTCAGTTTCTGAACATTGCGGGCACCGGTCCTATCTTCGGTGCTATCATGGGTGCCAAGTTCGGTCCTGCAGCCTATCTGTGGATTGTCTTCGGCTGTATCTTTGCAGGTGCTACCCATGACTATCTAAGTGGTATGCTGAGCATACGTAACAATGGTGCCGGACTTCCTGAGCTTGTAGGAAAATACCTCGGCAATGGCGTTAAGAGCGTGATGCTCGTTTTTACCGTACTGCTTCTCGGACTTGTAGGTGCTGTGTTCGTAAAGAGTCCTGCTGACATCCTCACAAGCATGTTTGACAATGGTATGCTTTGGATAGTTCTTATCTTCGCATATTACATCATTGCTACGATGATGCCTGTGGATAAGATTATCGGTAAGATATATCCAATCTTCGCATTCTCGCTCCTCTTCATGGCGGCAGCCTTGATGGTGGTGCTCTTCGTCAGATGGTATGATATCCCAGAGCTTTGGGAAACAGGTATTGTAAGTGTTGGTAAACTTACGCATCCTGAGACATTTACTGATGATCTCTTCCCTGCACTCTTCATTACTATTGCCTGTGGTGCAATTAGCGGTTTCCACGCTACACAGAGCCCTCTGATGGCTCGTTGTATGAAGAATGAGCATCTCGGCCGTCCTATCTTCTATGGATCTATGATAACCGAGGGCATCGTTGCACTTATCTGGGCAACAGTAGCTTCATATTTCTTCTATGGAAATCCTGCAGGTTATGAAGTTATAGCAGCAGAGAATGGGTATAATACAAGTGCTCCTGTTGTGGTGAACCTTATATGTAACGACTGGCTTGGTGTTGCTGGTGGTATTCTTGCCATGCTCGGTGTTGTAGCTGCACCTATTACAAGTGGTGATACAGCTCTGCGTAGTGCCCGTCTTATCATTGCCGACTGGCTTCACATGGAGCAGAAGACCATTGCAAAGCGTCTGAGCATCAGTATTCCTCTCTTCCTTGCCACAATGGGCTTGCTCATCTGGCAGATGGAGAACGCAAGTGGCTTCAACGTGCTGTGGGGCTATTTCGGATGGGCAAATCAGGCTCTCTCGGTATTCACACTTTGGACATTGACCGTATATCTTGCAAAGAACCGTCCTGCATATTACTGGGTTACTCTCATTCCTGCATTGTTTATGACTGCTGTCTGCACATCATTCATTGTGATAAGTAAGACTGCATTGGGACTTGCACCTGAGATTGGGTATTGTGCAGCAGCGGTTATGTGTGCCGTCCTTCTTGGCATTTTCCTCAAGTGGAAGGTGAATCTGAAGCCAGAGGATAAAAAAGAAGAATAAATGTGTGTGTATACTTAACATAAACCTAAATTAAGAAAGGAATTAATAATGAAAAAGATTCTATTCATGCTCGCTATGCTAACCATGACAATGGTGGCAAAGGCACAGTTTGAGGCTGGTAAGATGTACGTGAACGCATCGCTTTCAGGTCTGAGCCTCAGTCATAACGGTAAAGAGGAGTGTAAGTTTGACGTTGGTGCTATGGGTGGCTACTTCGTTGAGGACTGCTGGATGGTTAACGTACAGGCTGGTATGCATCATCCTGGCAAGGGTGGTCGTGCTACAATCATGGGAGGTGTTGGTGGTCGCTTCTATGTTATAGAGAATGGTCTTTTCTTCGGTGCTAATGCCAAGTTGGTCCTTTCTAAAGGACATAATGACATCATGCCTGGTATTGAGGCTGGCTATTGCTTTTTCCTCAATGATAAGTTGACTGTTGAGCCTTCAGTATATTATGACCAGAGTATCAGAAGGCATAAAGACTATTCTACCGTTGGTCTCAAGATTTCTCTTGGCGTATATTTCTAAGGGAGAAAGTGTAAAGTAGAAAGTGTAAAGTAGAAAGTGTAAAGTGTAAAGAGAGGAGAAGTAAAAATAGTAAATAGCTAAATAGTAAATAAATTAGATGTTAAGTGTAGAAGAATTGACCGACAGACTCATTGACTTGAGTTTTGCTGAGGATATCGGTGATGGTGATCATACCACCCTGTGTTGTATTCCGGCTGATGCCATGGGTGAGAGTAAGCTCCTCATCAAGCAGGCTGGTATCATTGCAGGTGTAGAGGTGGCAAAGGTGGTGTTCCATCGTTTTGACCCTACTCTTGAGGTAGAGGTGTATATCAATGACGGTGCAGAGGTTAAGCCTGGCGACATCGTGATGAGCGTGAAGGGTAAGACACAGAGCTTGCTCCAGACAGAGCGTCTTATGCTGAATATCATGCAGCGTATGAGCGGTATTGCCACAATGACACACAAGTATCAGCAGGCTCTTATTGATGCCGGTACCAAGACCCGTGTCCTCGACACCCGTAAGACAACTCCTGGTATGCGTATGCTTGAGAAGGAGGCTGTGAAGATTGGCGGTGGCATGAACCATCGTATCGGCCTCTTCGACATGATTCTGCTCAAGGATAACCACATCGACTTCTGTGGTGGTGTACACAATGCCATCTCACGTGCTAAGCAGTATTGTAAGGATCACGGCAAGGATTTGAAGATTGAGTGTGAGGTGCGCAACTGGAAGGAGCTTGATGAAGCACTTGCAGAGGGCTGTGACCGTATCATGTTCGATAACTTCACTCCGGAGGATACCAAGAAGGCTGTAGAAATCGTAGGTGGGCGTTGCGAGACTGAGTCGTCTGGCGGTATTACATTCGACACAATGATTCCATACGCCAAGGCAGGTGTTGACTTTATCTCATTCGGTGCTCTCACACATAGCGTGAAGGGACTCGACATGAGCTTCAAGGCTGCAGGTTCAGACAAACTCGTTATAAATTAAATTGCTGCTCCGCTTGCGCGGAGTGGTGGTTTGGAAAGTAAATTATCAGTAAATTATTGGGCTGCATGCGCAGCCGGAAAATTCTAAATAATTTAAAGAATGATCATCCGCAATTAGCCGATAGCGCCCCGAAGGGGCAAAAGCTCATAGCCTAGGGTACCGCCCTAGGTAGATGTATGTTGGTAATTTCGCCCTGTAGGGGCAAAAGCATTACCTCTATATTGGAGCTTTTGCCCTTGCAGGGCGAAAACTCGCTCACCAGCCCCAGGGCGATGCCCTGGGCTAAGTGCTTTTGGGCTTTCAGCCCGCCTATCACGTAATTGTAGATAATCATAAAAGAATAAAATTTACTGATAATAATTTACTGGTTTTATTTATTCCTAATTTACTTTCCTGCAAAAAGACCCACGCAAGTGGGATTTACTTTCCCCAATCTCTCCGAGCAAGCGGAGTATTCATAGACATTCCCTTTCAGATTTTTTCATGAAGAAAACATATATCTTATTATCATTATTAGCTGTAAGTTTTGTGCAGACGATGGCTTGTACTAATTTCATCGTCGGTAAGAAGGCAAGTGCCGACGGTAGTGTGATGTGTACATATAACGCCGATTCATACGGCGCTTTCTTCTCCCTGTATCATTCCCCTGCAGGAAAGCATCCTAAGGGCGAGATGCTGAAGATATACGACTGGGATACCAACAAGTATCATGGTGAGATTCCGCAGGCAGAGGAGACGTATAACGTGATAGGAAACATCAACGAGTATCAAGTCACTATCGGAGAGACCACATACGGAGGTCGTGAGGAGATGGTTGATACAACCGGTATCCTGGATTACGGCTCTCTTATCTATATCGCCCTTCAGCGTTCAAAATCTGCTCGCGAGGCTATCAAGGTAATGACCAGTCTTGTGGAGACCTACGGATATAACTCAGAGGGCGAGACATTCACCATCTGCGACCCTAACGAGGCTTGGATCATGGAGATGCAGGGCGCAGGTCCTCATGGCGTGGTATGGGTGGCCCAGCGTATTCCTGATGATGCTATCTGTGCTCATGCCAATCAGAGCCGTATCACTACTTTTGACCAGAAGGACAAGGAGAATGTGATGTTCTCAAAGAACTGCATCAAGTACGCACGCTCAAAAGGCTGGTTTACAGGCAAGGATGCCGATTTCTCTTGGAATGCTGCATACGCTGCTCCTGACTTCTCTGGCCGCCGTTATTGCGATGCTCGTGTTTGGGCGTTCTACCGTTTCTTTGTTGACGGAATGGATAAGTATCTGCCTTGGGCTGAAGGTCGTGATAAGGATGCTGAGGCACTTCCTCTCTGGGTTGTTCCTAACAAGAAACTCTCCGTGCAGGATTTGCAGATGGCGATGCGCGACCACTATGAGGGTACTCCGCTTGAGGTGAGAGGCACTATCGGAGGCGGTATCTGGGAGATGCCTTATCAGCCAACGCCACTGTCTTTCGAGGTTGACGGAAAGAAATACTTCACGGAGCGTCCTGTAAGTACCCAGCAGACTGGCTTTACATACGTTTCTCAGATGCGCTCTTGGTTGCCTCGCGAGATTGGCGGATGCCTGTGGTGGGGCAATGACGACGGCAATATGGTGGCATATACTCCAATCTATTGCGGCAATACTGTTTTGCCTGAGTGCTACAACACCCCCGGGGCTGATGATGTAACGTTCTCTGACAAGAATGCCTACTGGGTATGCAACTGGGTGAGCAATATGGTTTATCCTCGCTATTCCATGCTCTTCCCAGAGCTGAAAGGCTATCGTGACAGTCTTGAAAGCAGTTATTTCGCCAAGCAGGGAGAGATAGAGTCAAAGGCGAAGGATATGTATGCTCAGTCGGCTGTCGATGCTGTGAAGTTCCTCAATGACTATTCCAATGCTCAGGCGCAGCAGATGCTTTCTACTTGGAAGGATCTTGCAGTTCGTCTCATTGTCCGTTACAACGACATGGCGGTGAGGAAGATGAAGGACGGAAAGTATCTCAAGACCATGTACGGACTTATCGAGCCTGTTGAGCGTCCCGGCTATCCAGCTGACTATGCGCGCAAGATGATTCAACTGTCAAAGAAGGATATGCAGGAACCGGTGGAGGAAAAGAAACCGTAACTGCCATATAGTGCCTTTATAGCTAAGAAAGAGCTTGTCCTAATCGCCATTGGGGTAGGCCCTTTTCTTTTTCCTGAAACCTCGTCGCTATGAGGGTGGGATGGAGTAGGGGCTTTATATCTCCGATATAGGGAACGGACTTGAAACGGATTTGGAACGGAGGTGAATCGGACTTGCACCTTATATATGTGCGAGGCTTTTTTGTTTCATGATGCAAAGGTAAAGAGATATTTTCATAACTGCAATAGTTTTTTCGCTTTTTTGCGTGTTAATTGTACTTAATTTTTTGTTATCTCTTGATATATCAACAAGTTATATCTGCTTTGGCGGAGAAATGAATGGGTTAGGTTAAATTAAATGGTTAACTGGTTAACTGGTTAACTAGTTAACCTTTTTAAATAGACACCCTATATTTATCGCACTTCTATTCAATAATAATATAATAATTTTATTATTATATTATTATTGGCTTATAAAATCTTATAAAGCAAAAAAAGGGGTGTGTTTATAAAATGGTTAACCAGTTAACCAGTTAACCATCTATCAGCAATGCAAAAACTTCTGTTGTTGATTATACGAGGATCACCCCGCTAGATTGATTTGTATTTATGATAACTTGAGTTTGATGTTTTTTACTGTTGTATATTGTTGATTATAATGTAGTTGGAAGAGCTCTGAAGAAGCGGCACCTAAAAGTGGGGTACATCTAACACCACTCGTTTTCTAACATTTTGCAGGATAGCCGTTTCTTCCTATTTTCCCCAGATATTTCGCAATTCCTTTGGGTTGTCACCGAATCACCTCCCTTTTTTTTGAATTCAAGGCAAAAACAAAGGCAAACATTTGGAGGTATCAGGAATTTTGTGTACATTTTGCAGTAATCAAAATTGTAAATTGTGTTAAATACCAACAGGGAATGCAATCAAATTGTTGCACATTCCGATTATTCTTCATATCTTTGCAACATCAAAAAAGAATAAATTAATGAAAAATATCCTTACTATCTTATTGGTCTTATTCTTGGCGGCATCTTGCGAAACAGAATATTGGACACCGGAATTTGAAAACGAAGAGACATTCCACGATTTGGTGATTCCAAATGAAGGAAAGACGTATGATATCCCATTTGTGTTTTCGGTGACACGGCATCCAACCAGGACAAGTGTACCGCAAAAAACATATCAAATTCGAGGAAGATTTCTGTTCGACGGCATTCCTGGTGAGATTTATGATACTGCAATAGAAAACCCCATCTATTGGTGGTGGGATGAGCACAGAGAGTCTGAGAATAGAAAAGCAATCATGTATGCTCATATTCCGGTAAATGAATCCTCAATTGCAAGATCTGTTGCTGTTCAGATAAGTATTGATAGTATTGCCAATGACGATTATTCTATTTCGGAAGATGATGAGCATAATTGGGGAGAGTGGACTACAATACTTTATGGAATCCAGGCAGGGCGATAGCCTCATAGATAGCCGCTTTTGAATTTGGGAAATTATTCAAAACTTTAAGAATCGTTGGTATTCTCAGCAGATATAGTGCTTCTCTGACCAAAAAGGTGTATTGCGAATGTGTCTTGATATAAATCAATAGCGATAAGAGCGCACTTAAATTTCTTTGTTTTTCGTTCTTTGTTCTAAAAAATAAATTGTACCTTTGCATCGCATTTGAAAAAGATGCCCGTTCAATTAAGTCTGGTGCGTTGGATGAACGGTTTAGTCTCTGGTCTGCAAAACCAGCTAAGGCGGTTCGACTCCGCCACGCACCTCACAAAAAATAGCGTTGAGTCTTAATGATTCAACGCTTATTTTTTTTGTTATATTTTTTACTTCGATTTTCTTTACTTTTTTGCCTCCATTTCTTCCGCAAAAAACTTGTCGAATCTCTGGCGGAGAAGGGTAGGTGATTCTATGATTTTTCGAATTTCCGCGAGATTCTTCTCGTTTTCTGAACCCGGAATCCAGAGGTGAATATATCCACGACTTGAGTATTTCTCATCCATGTGAGCCTTGAAACGACGCCAATGCTCCTCTGTATTCATTTCCGGATAATGCTCAAGACCGAACTGAACGGTACGGCGGAACACGCTATCCTCAGAAATCTCCCTGTCTGCCTCCGCTATTATCCTTCCGTATATGCTTCGTGGGGCGTGGGATGCAGAGGCACGATGGTCCTCAACGGCCTCTTTCATCAGTTTCAGCTTTGCAGGAGAGAACCATTTCTTGAGTCTTGCGTCCGTTATGAGTATCTTTCCGCTTGTGATATGGTGTATGGCGCGTGGACCTTCAAGTCCAAGGTCGTGGTATGCTGCAATGGCGTATGCCATATCCACGTCGGCACCCAGTTGGTTGGCAAGCTTTAGTGATGCCCTCACAACATTTGTGACGTGCTTCATCTGGTGCGCCTTGTCGAAGGCTGCATAGCGAGGCAGTATGTTGCGCTCGATAAATTCCATGAGGTCAAGACTCGGGTTCTGCATGAGTTTTCGTTGTCTAAAGTCTTTGGTCGTTCTGTAATTTTCAACGCAAAGTCGCAAAGACACGGAGTTTTATTCTTTGCGACTTTGTGTCTTTGCGTTCAAAATCATAGAAAAATATTTGCAAATGTAGCAAATAATGTTTAATTTTGCAAGAGATTTGATAAAAAACTAATGGAAAAAGAAGGAATAAAGACCAATTCATTCAAGGCGTGGGTGCTTGCAGCACGTCCTAAGACGCTTACTGCTGCGGCTGTGCCTGTAATGATAGGTACTGCGATGGCATGGAATCATACTGGTGGTGAAGGCTTTAGGTATGTAGCTATGGTGCTGTGTTTCCTCTTTGCCTTCGTTATGCAGATTGATGCCAATTTCGTAAACGACTATTTCGACTTCAAGCGAGGCAATGACGATGAGACCCGTCTCGGTCCTGAGCGTGCGTGTGCGCAAGGATGGGTGACTCCATCAGCGATGGTAAAGGCCTTGCTTCTGACCACGGTTCTTGCCTGCTTCGTCGGTCTACCTCTTATTATATATGGTGGACTTGAGATGATTTCGATTGGCATAGCCTGTGTGGTGTTCTGCTTCCTCTATACCACTACGCTCTCGTATATCGCTATGGGAGACGTGCTTGTGCTGCTGTTCTTCGGCATCGTGCCGGTTTGCTGCACCTATTATGTGGAAGTGCCAACTGTGACAATGGAGGAACTTTATCTTGTTTTCCAGATGTCAATAGGCTGTGGCTTCGTTGTAGATACTCTCCTGATAGTCAATAACTACCGCGATATTGACAACGACCGTAGGGCAGGCAAGAAGACACTGGCTGTATTGCTTGGCAGGAACTCTATGCTCGCGCTTTACATCATGCTCCCTTTGGCTGCCGTGATAATAACGGTATGGGTGTGTGGAAGAAATGATATCTGGACATATTGCTATATCGGCTTGTTGCTGTTGCTGTTTGGAGCCAACTTTGCAAAGATTATAAAGATAGGCGAGGGTAGGGCATTAAATAAGGTGTTGGGCGACACCGCGCGCAACATATTCCTTTATGGTCTATTGACAAGTTTGTATATCATTTTATAAGCAAAATAAGCGAAAAAACTATAAAAATGGCACAAAAACGGCATTTTGTGCAATAATTTCTTGTTTATTACGAGATTTTTTATTAATTTCGCACCGCGAATCTAAATAGAATATTTAAGATAACCATTTATATTATAATAAATAAAACAAATGAAGAAGTACAACTTTAATGCAGGTCCTTCAATTCTCCCACGCGAGGTTATTGAACAGACCGCAGCAGCTTGTCTTGATTTCGAGAATTCAGGACTTTCACTTATGGAAATCAGCCACCGTGCTAAGAATTTCCAGCCAGTAGTAGACGAAGCCGAGGCTCTCTTCAAGGAACTCCTTGATATTCCAGAGGGTTACAAGGTGTTGTTCCTTGGTGGTGGTGCTTCGCTTGAGTTCTGTATGGTACCTTACAACTTCCTTGAGAAGAAGGCTGCATACCTGAACACTGGTGTATGGGCTACAAAGGCTATGAAGGAAGCTAAGCTCTTCGGTGAGGTTGTCGAGATCGCAAGCTCAAAGGATAAGAACTTCACATATATTCCTAAGGACTACGTAATTCCAACAGACGCAGACTATCTGCATATCACTTCAAACAACACAATCTATGGTACAGAGCTTCGTGAGGATATCGATTCTCCAATTCCATTGATTGCTGATATGTCTTCTGATATTCTCTCTCGCCCAGTTGACGTTAGCAAATACGCTATGATCTACGGTGGTGCTCAGAAGAACCTCTCTATGGCAGGTGTAACATTCGTTATTGTTAAGGAAGACGCTCTCGGTAAGGTTAGCCGTCAGATCCCAACAATGCTCGACTATCGTACACACGTTAAGAAGGGTTCTATGTTCAACACCCCTCCAGTAGTTCCTATCTACTCTGCTCTTATGAACCTTCGTTACATCAAGGCTCACGGTGGCGTAAAGGCTATGGAGAAGCTTGCTAAGCAGCGTGCAGAGATCGTTTACGGTGAGATTGACCGCAACAAGCTCTTCGTTGGTACAGCTGAGGAGTCAAGCCGTTCACTCATGAACCTCACATTCGTACTCAAGCCAGAGTATCAGGATCTTCAGGACGACTTCCTCGCATTCGCTACTTCTAAGGGTATGGTAGGTGTTAAGGGCCATCGTGATGTAGGTGGTTTCCGTGCTTCTTGCTACAATGCAATGTCAATCGAAGGCTGTGAGGCTCTCGTTGCTTGCATGAAGGAGTTTGAGGCTCAGCACTAAAAAGAGACCCACCCCTTGCCCCTCCCGTAGAGGGAAGTTCGATGTTGATAACATCGGAGTATGTGTCGGGGGAATAATTACATTTATTGTTAATGTGATATTCTAAGAGGGTGGATTAATTAATAACTTAAAACTCCTTCCCCACTCAAGGAGAATAAACATACTATTCCCCTCCCTTTATGGGAGGGGTACAGGGGTGGGTCGTTTATGGCAAAAGTACTTATCGCAACTGAGAAGCCATTTGCTGCTACTGCGGTTGCAGGTATTAAGGAAGTTATCGAGGGTGCAGGCAATCAGCTCGTTCTTCTCGAGAAATATACAGACAAGGCTCAGCTTCTTGAGGCTGTTGCTGATGTAGATGCAATCATCATCCGTTCAGATAAGATTACTGCTGAGGTTCTCGATGCAGCTAAGAATCTTAAGATCGTGGTTCGTGCAGGTGCTGGTTACGATAACGTTGACCTCGCTGCTGCTACAGCTCACAACGTTGTTGTAGAGAACACTCCTGGTCAGAACGCTAACGCTGTTGCTGAGCTCGTTCTCGGTCTGCTCGTGTTCACCGTACGTAACTTCTACAATGGCAAGGCTGGTTCTGAGCTCCTTGGCAAGAAGATCGGTATCCTCGCATTCGGTAACGTAGGCCGTAATGTGGCTCGTATTGCTAAGGGCTTCGGTATGGATGTTGTTGCTTATGATGCATTCTGCCCAGCAGAGGCTATCGAGGCTGCAGGCGTTAAGGCTGCTAAGAATCAGGAAGAGCTCTTCGAGACCTGTGACATCGTTTCTCTCCACATCCCTGCTACTCCAGAGACAAAGCAGAGCATCAACTACAACCTCGTAGGTAAGATGAAGAAGGGTGGTATCCTCATCAACACAGCTCGTAAGGAGGTTATCGACGAGGCTGGTCTTCTCAAGCTCCTCGCTGAGCGTGAGGATCTGAAGTATATCACAGACATCATGCCAGATGCTAATGACGAGTTCGCTAAGTTCGAGGGCCGTTACTTCTCTACACCTAAGAAGATGGGTGCTCAGACAGCAGAGGCTAACACTAACGCAGGTATCGCTGCTGCAAAGCAGATCAACGCATACTTCGCTGAGGGTTGCACAAAGTTCCAGGTGAACAAGTAAGAGCAAGTTTTAGATAAACAACATAGGAAACAAGGAATAAAGAATGGAGTAACAATTCATTTTTTATTCCTTATTTTATTTTTCTGCCTAAACATTTTGCAATTTGCGAGGTTTTTCGTATATTTGCATTCAATATTTTTAATGTCTAAAGTCTAAAGACTAAGGACTAAGGTTTTAAGTCTTTTGCCTTTCGTCTTTTGCCATTAGACTTTTAACTTCACTAAACAACGCAATATGAAAGCAATAGCAACACAAAATGCACCTGCTGCCATTGGTCCTTATAGCCAGGCTATCGAGGCAAATGGTACTGTTTATGTTAGTGGCCAGTTGGGTATCGACCCTGCAACCGGTAGTTTTGCCGAGGGTGGAGCGGTGGCTCAGGCTCGCCAGTCCCTCACAAATATCAGTAATATCCTCAAGGAAGCTGGTCTGTCAATGAAGAATGTAGCCAAGGTAACTGTTCTCCTTGCTGATATAAATGATTTCGCAGCCGTAAATGAAATCTACAAGGATTTCTTCGAGGCTCCATTCCCTGCACGTTCTGCTTTCGCCGTAGCCGCACTTCCAAAGGGTGGCAAGATTGAGATTGAGGCAATAGCAGTTAAGTAGCTAACCAAGCCTTCCCAAATGGGTAGTCAGATGTTAATAACATCTGAGTATGTGGCTTGATGTTAGATACACTTTTATCAGTATAAACAATAATATTAATTAATAAAAAAATCCAAGCCTTCTTGAAAGAAGGGATGATTACTATAAACATCCTTCCCCTTGGGAAGGCTTGGTTAGGCTTATTATGGCAATAGTAAAACCATTCCGTGGCATTCGTCCACCAAAGGAGTTAGTAGAAAAGGTAGAGTCACGCCCATACGACGTTCTTGATTCAGAAGAGGCTCGTGCAGAGGCTGGTGATAACGAGATGTCACTCTACCATATCATCAAACCAGAGATTAACTTTGAGCCAGGTACTTCTGAGTATGACCCAAAGGTTTATACTGAGGCTGCACGTCAGTTCAAGAAGTTCCAGGATAACGGCTGGCTCGTACAGGATGACAAGGAGCAGTATTATATCTATGCTCAGACTTCTCATCTTCCTGCTAATGGCGGTAAGGAGAAGACTCAGTACGGTCTTGTTATCGGTGCATATTCAGGCGACTATGAAAAGGGCGTAATCAAGAAGCATGAGCTTACACGTCGTGATAAGGAAGAGGATCGTATGAAGCATGTTCGTGTGAACAATGCAAATATCGAGCCTGTGTTCTTCGCTTATCCAGATAACAAGGTTCTCAACGATCTTATCATGAAGTATGCTGCAACAGAGCCTGAGTATGATTTCATCGCTCCTATCGATGGATTCGGTCATAAGCTCTGGGTTGTAAGCGATGATAACGATATCAAGACAATCACAGAGGAGTTTGCTAAGATGCCAGCTCTCTATATCGCTGACGGTCACCACCGTTCTGCTGCTGCTGCTCTTGTTGGTACAGAGAAGGCAAAGCAGAATCCTAACCATAGGGGCGATGAGGAGTACAACTATTTCATGGCTGTTGCTTTCCAGGCAAGTCAGCTCACTGTGCTCGACTATAACCGTGTGGTAAAGGATCTCAACGGCAATACATCTGAGCAGTTCCTTGAGAAGCTTGCAAAGAACTTCGTAGTAGAGAAGAAGGGCAAGGAGGAGTATCGTCCACAGCATGCTCATCAGTTCTCTCTCTATCTTGATGGCGAGTGGTATTCACTTGACGCAAAGCCTGGTACATTCGATGATTCTGACCCAATCGGTGTTCTCGACGTTGATATCTCAAGCCGTCTTATCCTTCAGGATATCCTTGAGCTTGGTGACCTTCGTTCAAGCCAGCGTATCGACTTCGTAGGTGGTCTTCGTGGTCTTGGCGAGTTGAAGCGTCGTGTTGATAGCGGTGAGATGCGTGCTGCTCTTGCTCTCTATCCAGTAAGTATGAAGCAGATCATGGATATCGCTGATTCTGGCAATATCATGCCTCCAAAGGCTACATGGTTCGAACCAAAGTTGCGTTCAGGTCTGATTATTCACTCTTTGGACTAAAAGACCCTCTAAATCTCCCTTAAAGGGAGACTTAGACGGCAATAGTAATAGATATGAATGAAGAAAAGTCCCCCTTTAAGGGGGATTTAGAGGGTCCTGATGTTTTCAAGACCATAACAGATAACATAGGCGAGGGATACTACACCGAAAAGCGTAGCAAATTCTTCGCCTATGCTCATCATGTGCGTACGGCAGATGAGGTGAAGGCATTGCATCAGATGTATAAGAAGAAATACTATGATGCGCGTCATGTCTGTTATGCCTATCGTCTTGGTGCTGATGGTGCTGAGTTCAGGGCTAATGATGACGGAGAGCCTTCGAGCACAGCAGGAAAGCCAATTCTCGGCGTTATGCTGAGTAATGATGTTAGTGATATCGCCATCTTTGTGATACGCTATTATGGAGGCGTGAATCTCGGTACTGGCGGTTTGATAGTAGCCTATCGTGAGGCTGCTCAGGATGCTATGGCACATTCCGAGATTGTAGAGCAACTTGTTGAGGAACAGCTAACTTACACATTCTCATATCCTATGATGAATAGCGTTATGCGCGTGGTGAAAGACCTCCAGCCTCGTATTGTCTCGCAGAATTTTGACAATACATGCTCCATAACCCTTGCCATTCGCAAGAGTGAGATTGAACGTCTTAGGTCTGCTCTCGAAAAACTGAACTTTGAATAATTTTAATTGAAAAATAGAACCTAAATATAAAACTTTTTTTAATATGAAAGAACAATTCAATAAATGGGGAAGTACTTGGATCGGTATAGTCTTGTCGGGCTTTTCCTTTTTGTCTTTGTCGGCTCAATCTACCGATGGCCCGAAAGGATTGTACAAGCTCAATGAAATCGTACAGCAGGATGGCAAGCATGTCGAGGCGGATTTCAAGCAGTATAAGTACTGTCTTGACAACAATTCCATTACCTTGAGTTACTATGAGCCCTTCCATAAAACCGTCCATTCTTTTGAGTTTAAAGTATCAACCTCCAACGGTACTCCCTTGACCTATACGGGCGACTTGTCGAAAACGGAGGACAAGGGAATTCAGGCATTTGCCACCTCCGACAGTACCTTTACCTTACGTTGGTTCAATGATCGGAGTGGCTTAGATCAGCATCTGTTCCCTTTTCAGACGAACATAGAAGAACTCTATGAGAAGGTAGATTCCTCCGATGTCATGCAAAAGGCTATGAACCTGTTTCATATGAAGTTTGGTGTCAAGACGCACCAACTGCAAGGTGTTTGGAAAATGCGTGGCGTGCAAACGAAGGGGACTGCCACTTCGCAATATTGGGTTATGGCTGGCAGGGGTGAGCAATATGCAATATTCGGTAGCAACAATGCTGTATTACTTATGGCTCACCCCAACTTCCCACAGGCGCAGCTGCTATGCCAATATACTCCATGTGACTATCTGAGCGACACGATGATTGATTGTGACGGAAACCCTATGATTATCCATTGGTTCGATGGCGCGACAATCTCCGTTACGCGCCTCGGGGAAGACGGTCGTCCGTTCGTCACCGTTTGGGACCGTTGCGGATTGCCACAGAACATTCAGCAGGTGTTCGGTACTGATGTACCTCGGATGACGAAAGATGTTTCGCGTTTCATAGTTCAGGGTTTTATGGAGAAATATGGTCAGCAGCCAGACTCTATACAAAAGGCTTTCGAGACATTCGACTTTGCAGTTGATGCGAACGAGCGGAACAATGCCGTATTCCCTGTCTTGATGCGCAATGGATTTGCCGATGAATACAAGGCAATGAAGGACTCGCTCCTTGCCCGTCTGATGCGTGCGGAAATATCTGCGGAAGAGGCCGTTGCCCGTTATGTCTGTTGGTTCAATAAGGACTTCGATCGACATACCTATTGCATGTATTCGCCAATCTTCAGTAAGTTGCAGGCGGAATACAAAATCGATTATAACAAACACATAGCTAAATATGCGCCCGAACCTGTGGGATGCAAGGTCAATGCCGATACGTATCTGCTTCGTCTGCCATCCTGCATGGGTGTGGTACCTACATGGGAATGGGTGAACAAGAAGGCTGATGAATTTAAGCAATCGGGGTGCAAGTACCTGATTCTTGACTTGCGTGGCAATGGCGGCGGTAGTGACGGCTATAGTGAGTTGTTTACCAGATTTTTTGGCTCGACAGGTATGAAAGAGAATGAACGTAGTTTCTTCCGAAACGGCTATGAGAATATGCAGGAATTGAAGAAGCTGTGTGAGTCTGGTTGGTCAGAAAAAGCTCATGTCTATGCCGAAGGCCTTCGTATTGAAGAAGGGAACTACATCACATGGGCTCAGTCGGATGCTGGAACAGATAGGTATGAACCATTGGTGCGTAATGGCGCCATCATCATCGATAGCAATAGTGGTAGTGCAGGCGAGGCTCCTGTCCATTTTGTGCGTACTCATAATGGTTGCCGTGTCAAGGTATATGGCAAGGAGCGGACGGCGGGATGCGTGCTGTCGCTCAACTGTAACTATATCCGCTTGCCCCACAGCAATATAGAATTGGCTTGTCCTAAGTGCATCTATGACTCTTTCGAGGCGACTTGCAAGGATCGCAAGCCCGGTTATAAGCCCGATGTCATCATCCCATTGCCCTACCCAGAGCAACTCACGGACAATATCGACTCTTGGGTGTTGTGGGTAGCGAAGAAGATGAGGTAAAAGACCTCCAACCTCGTATCGTTTCACAGATTTTTGATAAAACCTTATATAGTTCCAAATTATTATTTTATCATCACTCAATGGGGAGAAAGCGATTTCTCCCCATTTTTTTGTACAAAATATAAAGAGCTTAGTTTTGTTGCTTTTCTTAAAAAAATATAAATATTTATCAATATTTTGTGATTTTTTTATATTTTTTATAATTTTGTACTCTGTGAATTGAGAAGTAAAATTTTTAAATGTATTATAGAAGATGAAGAGAGTTATCATGATTTTTTTCGCTTGTGTTTTGGCAATCCAAAGCTCTTGGGCACAACAAGCTGCATCAAGTGGACAAGCACAACTTTTTAGTCCGATGAAAGACTTCACGCTTTTTGATCGAAAAGGTAATGAGCATAAGCCTTCTGAGTTTAAAGGAAAATATACAGTATTGCTGTTTACAGGACAAGATTGTGAGTCTTGTGGTGAGGCGATGACTATCCTTGACGGTTTTTACAATCGTAATAAAGACAAGGCGGAAGTTGTTACTATTTCTTTAGATGATAAGGACGGCTGGTCTGGAGAAGCTTCTAAAGGGAGTTTTAATGAATGGAATGGTAATAGTTCTGCAAATGACATAGCGAGTTATTTTGGATCGACTTCTTTGTCATTGCCATTCTTTGTGATTATTCATCCTAATGGAAATATTCTTCATATTTCCAAGAATCGTTTAGGCTCTTTCTTCAAGGAGTTAAACGAGCAGGTTCCAGATGCAGAAATAGATAATATACTTAAAAGTCATAAGAAGTAGTAGGTCCGATGTAGGTCCGTTGCAAATCCGTTGTAAGTCCCATTCTTACAATCGGAGTTTTCTCAATCTCGCTCTTTCTAATTGCAAGGGCGAGATTGAATGTGTAATGTCGGCTCTTGAAAAGCTTATATTTGAATAAAATGAATTATAGCATACGAGAACTTTTGATATCAGAAAAGGCTATTCTTGATACTTTCCTGTACCATGCCATATACATTCCTGAAGGTGTAGATCTTCCTCCATTTGATATTATCTATCAGCCTGACCTTCAGGTATATGTCAAGGATTTTGGAGAGCAGAAAGGGGATGTATGCTATGTTGCGGAATGTGAGGGTAAGATTATTGGGGCTGTCTGGGTTCGTATAATGAACGATTACGGTCATGTATCTGATGATATGCCTTCCTTGGCAATATCGTTGCTTCCAGAATACAGAAACAACGGCATTGGTACAGCCTTAATGAAGGAAATGCTGAGTTCTCTTCGTGAATTGGGATATAAAGGCGTTTCTTTGTCCGTTCAAAAACAGAACTATGCCTGTTCTATGTACAAAAAACTTGGATTTAAAACTATTCAAGAGAAAGACGAAGAATATATACTGGTATATTCTATGTAGAAAAACCGTTTCTTCGTTGATTCTCCGCTCATCCTTCGCTGTTCCTCCGTACCAAACTCGATGAAACTCTTATTCTATAACGGAGGTTCATCGACTTTGCATCGAGTTTGGTACGGAGGATCAAGGGAGGAACAATGGAAGCAGAGCAAAGGTGTGCAGCTATTCAAAATATAGAAGATAATTTGCAAATTCTTTTGAAAATGTATGTATAAATTAAATAATTGTGATGTTCTTGGGAATTGGGATTGTTTTGTGTAGTTTTGCATACCGATGTGTAGTTTTATTCCTTTGTAGATGATTTGAATACTAATATACATTTATTTCAAATATACAAAACATTTTTTTCTTCTGGTATAGTTAATTAAAATGTGGCGCAATATGAATAAAGAAATCAGAAACGAGAATAGTTTTGTAATAGAATATGTAAAATATAATTTCATAGATAGGCATAATGATGGTGTCTATAAGCATGGAATATGTTATTCAAAACCATACGATTTACACTATGCGGAAGTTGTTGGAATTATTCCGAATGCATCCAAGGAGTATGTAATCAGAAATACTGTAGAGCACCCAGAAACTCATCACAAGTATTCTGTTTCTTGCATCGTAAATCGTGCATTTGAAAATGCTTCTGTAAAAAAATGTATATAGAGGACAATTTGTATATTTATGAAGGTGCCTTTTTGAATTGTGAGGGATTGCTTGAAGTTAGATTACCACAAGATTGTAAAAGATTGCCAAGTGAGATGTTTAGTGGATGCATTTCTATAAAGCATATAGAGTTGCCTGAGCAACTTGAAACTATAGAATCATTTTGTTTTTATAAATGCTCATCTATACGTATAATTAATATCCCAAGTTGTGTTTATCGTATATGTTTTAAGGCTTTCTGTGGATGTGTAAATCTAGAAAAAGTAATTATAAATGGGAAACCTTCAATGAATGATGAATGTTTTGTAGATTGTGTTAATTTGAAAAATATAAATGTCTCTACAGATTATAATCTATATCAAATAGATTTTATTGGTTGTAGTAATCTACCAAAGCAAATAAGAAATAAATTAATTCAAACAGATCGTGCAAAGGATGTTATTTGTCAAAGAAGGAAAGGAAAATGGTGGTACAAATTGGTTCGTATTATAATAGAACCTGTTTTATGGATCGTTGCTCTTTTGATCCTTGCAATCCTTGCGATATTAGTTATAGCATTATTAGGCATTATAATGCCTGTTGTTCAATCTTTTTATTTGTTGATTATTGCGGGTGCGTTTGTTTGTATTATAATATTTTTTATATATATATTTTTGCGTACATTGATGGGAAAATAAAATGGTAATCCTTACTTCCTCTTAAACTGCATGGTTCCAGGGAGTTTTACCCATTTGCGGTTACGGGCAATCTTGATAGTAGAACCGACATTCTGCTTGAGGGTGTATGTGCTATCCTTGGGATTGTAGGATAGGGTAGCGGTGAGATCCTCAGAACCATAGTCATTGATAATCTCAAGATTGGCGGCATGCTTCTTCTCGTTTATCTCTGCGGATGTAATAATCCAGCAACGGGAATCGTCGTCACTACGTAAGAAACCGCCGATTTCACCGAATATCTCCTGCCCCGGAATCTTTATGTCGTTATCATAGAGATTTATGCGCATATAGACCTTATATTCATTATTGTAGATATACGCCTTGAAAGGTCCGTCGCTCTGGGAATATGCTGTGAAACATATAAAAGAGAGTAATATGGAGAGAAATGTACTTTTCATTGCTTTTTCATTATTATTTATATGATATGCCTGCAAAGATACACAATATAAATCAATTTTTCAGAGTTTTTTCGCTAAAAATTTAACGAGAATGAATTTTTTTCAGTTTTTTTGCATTATCTTTGCAAATAGTTTAAACTTAGTTATAGATATAAGATATCTAACTATTAGAGAGTTATTGTATTGAGTATACTCGATTGGTATTAATTTAAATGGATACAATGATTACACCAGATTATATATTCGAAAGCAGTTGGGAGGTCTGCAACAAGGTAGGAGGAATCTACGCAGTACTTTCCACAAGGGCAAAGACTTTGCAGGATGCGATGCCTGACAGGCTCATCTTTATCGGCCCTGATTGCTGGGATGAGAAGGGTAGTCCATATTTTGTAGAGGATAACAAATTATTTGTAGATTGGCGTAAGTATGCAGCAGAGAGAGGTATTAAAGTAAAGACGGGTCGTTGGAATATTCCAGGAAAACCAATATCTATACTTGTTGATTTCAAGCCTTTTTATGCGGAAAAGGACCGTATCTATGGTCTGTGTTGGGAGGATTTCCAAGTAGATTCGCTTCACGGATATGGTGACTACGACGAGGCAAGTATGTTCTCATACGCTGCTGCTAAGGTGGTGGAGAGCTTTTATCAATTCTATAAGCTTGAGACAAAGAATGTAATCTATCACGGAAATGAATGGATGACGGGTATGGGACTTCTCTATATCAAGAAGCATTGTCCGAAGATAGGTACAGTATTCACTACTCATGCCACTTCAATAGGCCGTTCCATCGCAGGTAATAACAAGCCTCTGTATGATTATCTCTGGGCTTATAATGGAGACCAGATGGCAGAGGAACTTAACATGCAGTCAAAGCACTCTATTGAGAAGCAGACAGCGATGAATGTGGATTGTTTCACAACGGTCAGCGAGATTACTGCACAGGAGTGTAAGGAACTTATCGGCAAGCCTGTAGATGTGGTTCTGCCTAATGGTTTTGAGAATGACTTCGTGCCAAAGGCGGCTACCTTCAACAAGAAGCGTAAGGAAGCACGAAAGATTTTGCTTCATCTTGCTAACTGCTTGACAGGATGCCAGTTTGATGATGATACTTTAATCATTGGTACAAGTGGCAGATACGAGTTCCGTAACAAGGGAATCGACGTGTTTGTGGAGGCTATGAATCGGCTTAATCGGGATTCTCGCTTAGGCAAGAATGTTGTTGCCTTTGTTCAGGTTCCTGCTTGGGTAGGCAATGCCCGTGAGGATCTGAAGGAACGTTATGATAGCGGAAAGACATTCGATACTCCGCTTGATGTTCCTATGGTTTCGCATTGGCTTCACAACATGGATCAGGACAATGTGCTCAGTATGATGAAGTATAACGATATGTGGAACCGTAAGGAGGACCAGGTGAAGCTCATCTTCCTGCCTTGTTATCTCACAGGCAACGATGGAATCATCAATAAGCCTTACTACGACCTCATCATCGGTATTGATCTCAGCATCTATCCTTCATACTACGAGCCTTGGGGCTATACTCCTCTTGAGTCTATTGCTTTCAAGGTGCCATGTATCACAACCGATCTCGCAGGCTTCGGACTCTGGGCAAACTCAGAGAAGGGCGCTTATAGCGAGATTGAGGATGGTGTGAAGACAATCCACCGTACCGACTACAACTACTCGGAGGTGGCTGATGTCATCAAGGATACCGTTGTCAAGTTCAGTAACATGACTGAGGCTCAGGTGAAGAAAGCTCGCTCAAATGCCGATAAACTGTCGAAGAAGGCTCTCTGGAGCGAATTCATCAAGTACTATTGGCAAGCGTATGATTTCGCGCTTAGGTCGAAATAGAATATTTTGGAGTACTAAGGAGTACAAGACGATAGTAAAAAACGTCGTCGGCTATTCCCAAAAACGAAGAATACAATCGGCTTGAACTCCTTAAGCGACGAAGGAGCGTTACTCCTTGTACTTCTTGAACTACTTAAAAATAAAAACGAAATTATTACATAATCTAATAAATATATAGTTATGAAAATCAAAGCAGATTATGCAAACTCTCCTGTATGGAAAGAGTTTAATGTGAAATCAACCCTCCCAGAGGAGTTGCAGTGCCTCGATGAGCTTGCTCATAACATGTGGTGGGTATGGAACTATGATGCACGTGAAATGTGGCGTAGCCTCGATGAAGACCTTTACGAGCAGGTTGCGCACAACCCTGTAATGCTTCTCGAGCGTCTTTCTTACGAGCGTAAGGAGGAAATCGTGAAGGATAAGGCTATCATGAAGAACGTTAAGGAGGTTTATAATCACTTCCGTTCTTACATGGATGTCAAGCCAAACGAGAACCGTCCTTCTGTGGCATACTTCTCTATGGAGTTCGGTATTCACAACTCCCTGAAGATCTACTCTGGCGGTCTTGGCATGCTTGCAGGTGACTATATCAAGGAGGCATCAGACTCTAACGTTGATATGTGCGGTATCGGTTTCCTTTACCGTTTCGGATACTTCAAGCAGACCCTTTCTATGGATGGTCAGCAGATTGCGAACTATGACGCTCAGAACTTCACCTCACTGCCTATCACACGTACTCTCGATGAGAACGGCAATCAGGTAGTTGTTGATGTTCCTTATATGAACTATATGGTTCATGCCCTCGTATGGCAGGCTAACGTAGGTCGTGTTAAGCTCTATCTTCTCGATACTGACAACGACATGAACTCTGAGTATGATCGTCCTATCACTCACGCCCTCTATGGTGGTGACTGGGAGAACCGTCTCAAGCAGGAGATTCTCCTTGGTATCGGTGGTATTCTCATGCTGAAGAAACTCGGTATCACAAAGCAGGTTTACCATTGTAACGAGGGACATGCAGCTCTCTGTAACCTGCAGCGTCTTGTTGACTACATCAAGGAAGGCCTCACATTCCAGCAGGCTCTTGAGGTTGTTCGTGCTTCTTCTCTCTATACTGTACATACTCCAGTACCAGCAGGTCACGACTACTTTGACAAGGACCTCTTCGGAAAGTACATGGGTGGTTATCCTCAGATGCTCGGTATCTCTTGGGATGAGTTCATCGGTATGGGACGTATTAATCCTGATGACAACGAAGAGCGTTTCTGTATGTCAACATTCGCTTGTAACACCTGTCAGGAGGTTAATGGTGTGTCTATGCTTCACGGTTGGGTATCACAGAAGATGTTCGCTCCTATCTGGAACGGCTATTTCCCAGAGGAAACCCACGTTGGCTATGTTACCAATGGTGTTCACTTCCCATCATGGTGTGCTACAGAGTGGCGTAAGATTTATGACAAGTACCTCAAGAAGGGCTTCTATGAGGATCAGTCAAACGAGTCTCTCTGGCACGGTATCTATGACTGTCCAGACGCTGAGATCTGGGAGACACGTATGGCTCTGAAGGAAAAGCTCGTGAAGTATATCCGTGAGAAGTTCGCTGAGAACTGGCTCAAGAATCAGGGTGATCCTACACGTGTACTGTCTCTTCTCGACCGTATCAACTCTAACGCTCTTATGATTGGTTTCTGCCGTCGTTTCGCTACTTACAAGCGTGCTCATCTTCTCTTCACAGACCTTGAGCGTCTTGCTAAGATTGTGAACAATCCAGAGCGTCCTGTGCTCTTCTTCTTCTCAGGTAAGGCTCACCCTGCTGATGGTGCAGGTCAGGGACTTATCAAGCGTATCTATGAGATCAGCCAGCGTCCAGAGTTCCTCGGTAAGATTATCTTCCTTGAGGACTATGACTTCCAGCTCGCTCGTCGTCTTGTTTCTGGCGTTGATATCTGGATGAATACTCCTACACGTCCTCTTGAGGCTTCTGGTACATCAGGTGAGAAGGCTGAAATGAACGGTGTTGTAAACCTCTCTGTGCTCGATGGATGGTGGGTTGAAGGCTATCGTCCAGGTGCAGGTTGGGCTCTCAAGCAGGAGCGTACCTACGAGAACATGGCTTATCAGGATCAGCTTGATGCCGCTACTATCTACGGTATGCTCGAGAACGAGATCACTCCTATGTACTACAACAAGAACGAGAAGGGCTACTCTGAGGAATGGATTAAGGTCATCAAGAACTCTATCGCTACAATCGCTCCTCACTACACTATGAAGCGTCAGCTCGACGACTACTATTCTAAGTTCTATATCAAGCTCGCTGAGCGTTCTGCCCAGATCAATGCCAACGGCTATCAGGAGGCTAAGGAGATTGCACAGTGGAAGGAGACTGTTGCAGAGCGTTGGGATAGCATCAAGGCTGTTTCTTCTGATACATCTGTCATCGCCAATGGTGCTGAGACTGGTAAGTCTTACAAGGTTCAGTATGTCATCGATGAGCAGGGACTCACAGATGCTGTCGGCCTTGAGCTCGTCACATTGAAGAATGATCAGGATGCTTCTGACCGTCGTGTGATGCTTGTCGTTCCATTCGAGCTTGTGAAGGTAGAGGGCAACCTCTACACATTCGAGTGCAGCTTCGAGATTAACCATGCTGGTAGTTTCAAGACTGCTGTCCGCATGTTCCCTAAGAACGACAAACTGCCACATCGTCAGGACTTCTGCTACGTAAAGTGGCTTGACTAATCGATTAGTTTTATAAATCTCTTATATCATGGCTCGTTGCTTCCTTTGTGGAGTAGCGAGCTTTTTTTGTTCTTTGCGTCTTTTTCGTTTGATAAAATGCCAACTTTAAATTTGTGAAGAAAAAACAAGTGGTTTTCTTGCATTTCCCAACTCTGATTTTCTGTCGAAATAAGGGCTTATCACATACCTACCCCCAATTGAACATACTCAGTTTGGGGTATTTGCTTGTTTGTAAGCTATACATCCACTAATTTCCTTATTGTTACCTGTTACTTGTTACCGACGCCGTTTGCTATAAACCTTTCCAGGAATACGACAACTATTTCAGAACGATGTCAACAAACGCAGTTTAATATTAACCAAAAACTGTAAACCAAAATCAGGAAAAGACAATCATTTGTAAAAACGCACGGAGTAACAGGTAACGGGTAACAATAAGAAAATTAGTGAAAAGCTGCTGCCTATTTTATTATTTCTATATATAATAAGGTATATAAACTCCTTAGAAGATTTCCGTAAAATTTGGGCGCACAAAAATCCTTATTGTTACCTGTTACTTGTTACTGGTCGTGATTGCGCTTGCTTGTCTAGATTATCTAAGACAAAGATAATGAGGTTGTTATGTAAAATAGAGGGTAGGGTATAGTCGGCTGACAGTCTCAATAAGCATTAATTTCGGGCTGATTCGCCTTGTTCTGAATGTTTGAAAACCGAAGAAAAGACGCGAAAAATGCTCTGGTTTCCCTTTTGATGCAGTTTCGTTGTAAGTCCGTTGTAAATCCGTCGTACCTCCGTTCCAGGTCCGTTTCAGGTCCGTTTCTAATCCGTTTCAAGTCCGTTCCTTAGAATGGGAGGAAAATGGGAGTTACATAGGACTTACATGGGAGGTAGAAGGGAGGCATAGCGAAGGCGCAACAGCGTTTCTAACCCTGCAGTAACAAGTAACAGGTAACAATAAGGATTTTAGTGTCAGCGTATAAAAAAAAAGAAAACGGATTTATCTGATTTATCTGAGAAAATCGCGGAATTCTTACTGCGCTAGCTATCAGATAAATCAGACAAATCCGTTTCCATTATTATTATTTGCAGAAATAATCACGAATATCTGTTTATGTGATAATTCATCGAACTCACGTTAAATTATTCAGATAAATCGGATAAATCCGTTTCCATTGATGCTATAAATATTTTCAACGCAGAGGCGCAGGGACACCAAGATAATCCTTAGCATCTCTGCGCCTTCGCATTAGAATTTATTGATTAGAACTGGAAGTAGTTCTTTGCGTTGTTGTAGCTGATGTCCTCAATCATCTGACGGACACGCTTCTCCTCATAGCCAGTGAATGGGATAAGACCGTTCTCGATGTCTCTACCTACGAGGTTGCAGAGAGTACGACGGAAGTACTCGTGACGAGGGTAGGAGAGGAATGAGCGTGAATCGGTGAGCATACCTACGAAACGGCTGAGAAGACCGAGAACAGAGAGGGCGTTCATCTGCTTCTCCATACCGTCTTTCTGGTCAAGGAACCACCAACCTGAACCGAACTGTATCTTGCCAGCTACGCTACCGTCCTGGAAGTTACCGAGCATTGTTGCGATAACCTCGTTTGCACATGGGTTGAGGTTGTAGAGGATAGTCTTTGCGAGTGTGCCGTTAGAGTTGAGCTCGTCAAGGAAATGAGACATGGCCTTGGCTGTGTTGAATTCGCCGATAGAGTCGAAACCTGTGTCAGGACCTATCTGTGCGAACATCTTTGAGTTGTTGTTGCGGATAGCACCATAGTGATACTGCTGTGTCCAGCCAGAAGCATAGTCCATCTTGCCCTGCTCGTACATATAAGCGTGCTTGTACTTGCGCTCCTCCTGCTTGGTGATAGTCTCGCCAGCGAGAGCCTTCTTCATGATAGCGTTGATCTCAGCCTCTGTGTATGGCTCGTCGTAGAACTCCTCAATACCGTGGTCGGAGAGCTTACAACCCATTGATGCGAAGAAGTCGTGACGCTTCTGAAGAGCTGCGTTGAGTGAAGCAAAACAGCATATCTCTGTCTCGGCAACAGCAGAGAGTTTCTTGATATAGGCAGCCCATGTAGGAACCTCGATGTTCATGGCAGCATCAGGACGCCATGTAGGGAGCATACGAGTCTTTGCCGTTGGATCATCCTTCACGATCTTGTGCCACTCAAGAGAGTCGGCAGGGTCGTCGGTAGTACATACAACCTTTACGTTATAGTGCTCCATCATTCCACGAGGACAGAACTTAGGATCATTCTTTATCTGCTCGTTACAGTTGTCGAATATCTCGCGAGCGGTCTCTGGATTCAGGCGCTTTTCAATACCGAAAGCGGTCTTGAGCTCGAGGTGAGTCCAATGATAGAGAGGGTTACGGAAAGTATAAGGAACGGTTTCTGCCCATTTCTCGAACTTCTCCCAGTCGGAAGTGTCCTTGCCTGTGCAGTATTTCTCAGCGATGCCGTTAGAGCGCATGGCACGCCACTTGTAGTGGTCGCCCATGAGCCATATCTGAGCGATAGAGTCAAACTTCTTGTTCTCGGCTACCATCTGTGGGCTTAGGTGACAGTGATAGTCGATGATAGGCATCTTCTCAGCATGGTTGTGATACAAGTCTTTCGCAGTCTCGTTTTCGAGAAGGAAATCAGGATCGTTGAATTGTTTCATTTCGTTGTTAGATTTAAAATTATTCTATTTTATGTTAGTTTGACTGCAAATGTACGATTTTTTTTCGGAATAATCGCATCTTTCCACGGAAATTTGCGTAAATACATAAATAATGATCATACGCAATTACGAGATAACGCCCTGAAGGGGCAAAAGCACTAATATAATAATGCTTTTGCCCCTACAGGGCGAAATTACCAACATACATCCACCTAGGGCGATGCCCTAGGCTATGAGCTTATTGGGCTTTCAGCCCGCTTATCTTGTAATTGCGGAATAAAAATGCCGCTTATGAATAGCTCATAACGAACTTTCATAAGCGGCAATATATCTAACATTAGGTCACATACTCCGATGTTATCAACATCGGACTACCTTTTGGGAAGGTTTGGTTAGGTTTATTTATATTCCTGCCAAGACCTGATGTTGATGTCATCAAGAGTCATTGTGCAGAATGCATGGATGAATGCAGATGCCAGACGTGAGTTTGTGAGCAATGGCACGTTGAGGTCGATAGCAGCACGACGGATCTTGTAGCCGTTGCTAAGCTCGCTAACAGAATGGTTCTTCGGAATGTTCACAACCATGTCAATCTCCTTGTTGCGGAGCATATCAAGAGCCTGTGGCTGCTTGTCCTCTGAAGGCCAGAACACCTCCTTACAGTTGATGCCCTGTTCTGTGAGGTACTTGTAGGTACCGCCAGTCGCAAAAAGCTCATATCCATTCTTGAAGAGTTCCTTTGCAGCATCAAGCATCTCTGCCTTCTGCTTAGCATCACCAGTAGAGAGAAGGATTGTCTTCTTTGGAATACGAAGACCGACAGACAGCATGCTCTTGAGAAGTGCGCATGAAGTGTCGTCGCCGATACATCCAACCTCACCAGTAGAAGCCATATCAACACCGAGAACAGGGTCTGCTTTCTGAAGACGGTTGAATGAGAACTGACTTGCCTTGATACCAACATAGTCAAGGTCGAAGAGGTTCTTGTTTGGCTTCTCGAATGGAACACCAAGCATAATCTTTGTTGCAAGGTCGATGAGGTTGAACTTCAACACCTTACTTACGAATGGGAATGAGCGTGATGCACGGAGGTTGGTCTCAATAACGAGGATGTCGTTATCCTTAGCCATGTACTGGCAGTTGAATGGACCAGAGATATGAAGTTCCTTTGCAATCTGCTTCGAGATACGCTTGATACGACGAACTGTCTCGACATAGAGCTTCTGAGGTGGGAACTGCAAGGTAGCATCACCAGAGTGAACACCCGCAAACTCAACGTGCTCAGAAATAGCGTATGCGATAATCTCACCATCCTTTGCAACACCGTCGAAGTCAATCTCCTTGGCGTGCTCGATGAACTTACTTACTACAACAGGGTGCTCCTGAGAGATGTTAGCTGCAAGCTGAAGGAATTTCTCAAGCTCCTCGCGGTTAGAACATACGTTCATAGCAGCACCAGAAAGCACGTAAGAAGGACGGACGAGGACAGGGAAACCTACACGGTCGATGAATGCGTTCATGTCATCCATAGATGTGAGGGCAGCCCATTCTGGCTGAGCAACGCCGATACGGTCGAGCATTGAAGAGAACTGGTCACGATCCTCACAGTTGTCGATATCCTTGGCTGTAGTACCGAGGATTGGCACGTTCTGTGCATCGAGCTTCATAGCAAGGTTGTTTGGAATCTGACCACCAGTAGAAACGATGACACCGTGAGGAGTCTCTAGGTCGATGATATCCATAACGCGCTCGAATGTCAACTCATCAAAGTAGAGACGGTCACACATATCATAATCGGTAGATACTGTCTCCGGGTTGTAGTTAATCATAACTGAGCGATAGCCCTGCTTGCGGATAGTGTTGAGTGCCTGAACACCACACCAGTCGAACTCTACAGAAGAACCGATACGGTAAGCACCAGAACCGAGAACTACGATTGAGTTCTTATCCTTCTCGAACTTGATATCGTGGGCAACACCTGCGTATGTGAGGTACAGATAGTTGGTCTGTGCTGGATACTCAGCAGCAAGTGTGTCGATCTGCTTAACGAAAGGAACGATGCCGTAGCTCTTACGGAGTGCACGAACAGCAAGGGTAGCCTTGTGCATGTTGCCAAGTTCCTTCTCAAGACCTACTGCACGGGCAATCTGGAAGTCGGTATAGCCATAGACCTTTGCAGTACGGAGAAGTTCCTTGCTAAGTACGTTGATAGAGGTACACTTGCGAAGCTCATCGTCGATGTCAACGATGTGACGGAGCTTGTCAAGGAACCACTTGTCGATCTTTGTTATCTCGTGGATCTCGTCAACGCTGTATATCTTTCTCTGCATTGCCTTTGCAATGACGAAGATACGCTTATCTGTTGGAGCATGGAGAGCTTCCTTGATGTCTGGAACTTCAAGTTCCTTGTTCTCAACGAATCCGTGCATACCCTGTCCGATCATACGGAGACCCTTCTGGATAGCTTCCTCGAAGTTACGACCGATAGCCATAACCTCACCTACGGACTTCATAGAAGAACCGAGTTCCTTATCTACGCCACGGAACTTAGAGAGGTCCCAGCGTGGAATCTTACATACAACATAGTCAAGGGCAGGCTCGAAGAATGCACTTGTTGTCTTTGTAACGGAGTTCTTCAGTTCGAAGAGACCATATCCCATACCGAGCTTTGCAGCTACGAAAGCAAGAGGATAACCTGTTGCCTTTGAAGCAAGGGCAGAAGAACGGCTAAGACGAGCATTAACCTCGATTACGCGATAATCCTCAGACTGAGGGTCGAAAGCATACTGCACGTTACACTCACCCACGATACCGATGTGACGGATGATCTTGATTGCGAGAGCACGGAGCTTATGATATTCTGAGTTTGTGAGTGTCTGTGAAGGAGCGATAACGATAGACTCACCAGTATGGATGCCGAGTGGGTCGAAGTTCTCCATGTTACAAACTGTGATACAGTTGTCGTAACGGTCACGCACAACCTCATACTCAATCTCCTTCCAACCCTTGAGAGACTTCTCAACAAGTACCTGTGGAGAGAATGAGAATGCCTTTTCTGCAAGTTTGTTGAGTTCTTCCTCATTGTCACAGAAACCAGAACCGAGACCACCGAGAGCGTATGCTGCACGGATGATGACTGGATAGCCAAGTTCTGCAGCAGCCTTACGAGCCTCCTCGATGTTCTCACAAGCCTGTGACTTGATAGTCTTGACATTGATCTCGTCAAGCTTCTCAACGAAAAGCTCACGATCCTCAGTATCCATGATAGCTTGAACTGGAGTACCGAGAACACGCACATTGTACTTTTCGAGCACACCGCTCTTATAAAGCTCAACACCACAGTTGAGGGCAGTCTGACCACCGAATGCGAGAAGGATGCCGTCTGGCTGTTCTTTCTGGATTACGCGCTCAACAAAATATGGCTGAACTGGGAGAAAATATACTCGGTCGGCAACACCCTCAGATGTCTGCACGGTAGCAATGTTAGGGTTGATGAGGATTGTCTCAACACCCTCCTCACGAAGAGCCTTCAAAGCCTGTGAACCAGAATAGTCGAACTCACCAGCCTCACCAATCTTCAGAGCACCGGAACCAAG
>JAEEGG010002551.1_pt1 | contig 46768 bp, 46 predicted proteins | sample 9134161 | NCBI WGS metagenome assembly JAEEGG01 (sample SAMN16246543, study PRJNA631951) | gut metagenome | biome: gut microbiome; feature: rumen; material: CR-attached | host: Bos | place: Iran: Karaj | collected 2018-10
TAAAAGGCACGCCAGCCTATGGAGTCGAGACCCTCGGGCAGGGTGACGGTTTCGAGTGTGCCGATGCTGCTAAAGGCGGTGGGTTCGATGGTGCGCACCGAGGAGGGCAGCAGGGCGTGTGTCACACCCGGACGACAGCCGACGACGCGGGTGCGTGTGCTGTCGGGGTAGAAGATGCCGTTTTCCTCGTAGGCAGACATTGCCAAAGCACCCCATGGGGCACCAGTGGCCGAGCCGTGATATATGACATTCTTGATAAAGCAGAAGGCCTTTGGGCCGATGGTATCCACACCGTCGTGTATCATGAGTTCTACTATGCCGCTGAAAGCGAGAGCAGAGTCTCCAATAGAGGTGACTGTTGTAGGTATGACAATGGATCTTATTTCGGTGTGATATGCGAATGCGGCTTTGTACAATTCTGAGACGATGTATGTGATGCCTTCGTGCTCCACGGTTGAGGGGATGACCAGTGTGTCGCTGTATCGGACGAGGTAGCCGAAGCCATCTTGCCCTCGATAATAGGCATCACGCACGCTGACGTGGTGCAGCGTTGTGTCGGTGATGACGTACCAAAGGGTGTCACCTTGTGGGGTGACAGATTTGAAATCGTGTTCCCAATCGTTTGCCTGCTGGGCAAATGAGGCGGTAGCCCAGACCATAAATGCTGTTGCCAGAGCAGCTCGTTTCATTATTGAATTCATAACTTATTTGGATTTGTTATTTCGTTAATTTGTTATTTCGTTAATTCGTTAATCGACTAACACATTAACATATTCATTAATTCGTGTTCGATATTAATGATTGGAGATGACCAAGATCTAATCAGAGAGGGAACAGACCGAACACAGCGGCGCCGCTGCCGGTCATGGCTGCATAGTGTGCGCCACGGCGGTACATGTCGTCTTTTAGCGCAGCGATGGCGGGGTGGGCAGGGAATACAGATGCCTCGAAGTCGTTGACGATGGTGTCGCGCCACTGTGCTATGGGCTGGCGCACGGCCTGCCGTAGGTCGGGACGGCTGCCACCTTGCAGATGCAGGCCCGCGTAGGCTTCGCGGGTGCTGACATGCTCGTCGGGCGGTATTTCTATGGCTATGCGGTAGGCGGACAGGTCGAGGTCGATAGGTTCCAGTTGGTCGCCAATGCCGGTGGCGTAGGCGGGTCGATTCTGAATAAAGAAGGCACAGTCGGCACCTATCTGTGCCGCCCGCCTCTCGAGGTCGGCAGTTGCAAGCCCTAACGAGAACATCTCGTTGAGCATTTTGAGGGTGAAGGCGGCGTCGCTGCTGCCACCGCCGAGGCCTGCCCCAAAGGGGATGTGCTTGTGCAGCAGTATCTCCACCGGCGGGATGTTGAATTCGTCGTGTAGCAGCTGGTAGGCTTTCATGCAGAGGTTGTCGCCCGGGGCGTTGTCGAGCACGATGCCTTCCTGTCGCATGGTGGTGTCGGATGCTGCCGTGGGGTTTATCTCCAGCTCGTCGTAGAGGTCGTGGACGGGCAGGAAAATGGTCTCCAAGTTGTGGTAGCCGTCGGGGCGTTTGCCCACAACATGCAGGCCGAGGTTAATCTTGCAATTAGGGTGACTTTTCATGACAGGAGGGATTGTCAAGTTAATACCTGCGGCGGTTCGCCGTCGTAGGCACGGATAATCTTGGTGACCAGCTTGTGGCGTATCACGTCGCTGTTGTCGAGATGTATGATGCTGATGCCGCTGATGCCGTCGAGGATGTGCATGGCCTGAACCAGACCGCTCTGCTGGTGGCGTGGCAGGTCGATTTGGGTGATGTCGCCGGTGATGACGAATTTGGCATTGCGCCCCATGCGGGTGAGGAACATCTTGAGCTGTGCCGAGGTGGCGTTCTGTGCTTCGTCCAGGATGACAAAGGCGTTGTCGAGGGTACGTCCACGCATAAAGGCGAGAGGGGCTATCTCGATGGTGTTGTCCTCCCAGTAGGAGAGGAGCTTCTGTTGAGGAATCATATCTCGGAGCGCATCATAGAGCGGTTGCAGGTAGGGATCAAGTTTGTCGCGCAAATCTCCTGGGAGGAATCCTAAATTCTCGCCTGCTTCCACAGCGGGTCGTGTCAGAATGATGCGCTTTATTTCCTTGTTTTTAAGTGCACGGACGGCGAGAGCTACAGCAGTGTAGGTTTTGCCAGTGCCGGCAGGACCAATGGCGAAAACCATGTCGTTCTCCTTCACGGCCTCCACCAGACGTTTTTGGTTGGGGGTGCGAGCACGGACAAGGAGACCGTTGCGGCCATGAACCAGAATCTCGTCATTTGTTTCGGCCTCGGGTGTTGAGCCGCCATTTTCAAATATCTGCATGATGACGTTCTCGTTCAGCCGTCCTACTTTGTCGTAGTAGGTCTTCATGGCTTGTAGTTTGCCGTCGAAATGGTTGATGTCCTCGGTACTCCCCACCACTTTCAGCATGTCTCCTCTGGCAATGATTTTCAGTTTTGGGAAAAGGATTCTGACGAAGTCAAGAATCTTGTCGTTGTCGCCCCAAAAGCGTGTGTAGTCAATCTCTTCGAGAGAGAATATTTTTTCTGTGATAGGTTCTTCCATGGTGCAAAAATACAAAAGAAAACTGACATGTACATATTAATTGAGAAAAAATGTGTATTTTTGCAAATTCATAATAAAAAACAATCGTTATGCAGAACACGTATGCAATTGGAATTGATGTAGGCGGCACCAATACGGATATTGGAATGGTGCGCGATGACTCGAAGATTGTGGCACGTCGCAGTCTTCCCACTGGCAATTACTCCATGCTGGAGCCTTATGTCTTCGACATTATGGAGCAGATTAAAGACATGGTTGCTCAAGGCGACCCGGAGAAGGGCGTTGTCTCCATGTCAGTGAGCGACCTTACCGGTATCGGCATGGGAGCCCCCAACGGCAACTTCTACACCGGCTGTGTGGAGTGGGCACCCAATCTGACCATCAAAGGTCTTTTGGATTTCAAGCAAGAGTTTGCCAAATATACCGACCGTCCCTTTGTGCTGAGCAATGACGCCAATGCTGCCGCCTATGGCGAGTTTGTCTATGGCGGTGCCCGAGGCATGAACCATTTTATCATGATTACCCTCGGCACCGGTGTGGGAAGCGGCATCGTGGTTGACGGGCGGTTGGTGCACGGCTCTACAGGCACTGCCGGTGAACTGGGCCACAATATCCTCATTCCCGACGGCCGACGTTGCAGCTGTGGCCGCAAGGGCTGCCTGGAGGCCTACACCTCTGCCCGTGGCATTGTGCAGACCTATGTCGAGCTTCGCAAAGAGAAAGGCGCTCCGCAAGAGGCTCCGCACATGCCGGGATGGATTACGTCTGACATCGAGGACAGCGACATCACCAGCAAGATGATAGGCGACGCCGCCAACGCCGGCGACCCCTTGGCCAAGGAGACCTACCGCATGGTGGCTGAATGGCTGGGACTGGCCTGCGCCAATGCCTGCACGTTTTCCGCTCCCGAAGCCATCTTCCTGATGGGCGGCCCCACCAAAGTGGGCGACCCGTTGCTGATACCCCTGCGCGAGGCTTTCGAGGCCAACCTGCTCAACATCTACAAAGGCCGCTGCGATATCCGGATGTCGCAACTCAGTACCAACGAAGTGGCAATACTGGGTGCTGCCGCCTTGATTAAAATGAAGTAATTGCAATATCTTTCTCTCCCATGAAAAAACAACACTATTTCTTTTTGTGCGGTTTGTTGCTGCTTCTTGTGGCCACAGGCTGCCAGAACGGCTACAGCCGCTATGTCAACCCGCTTGTGGGAACTGACTTCCATGGTCACACCTATCCTGGTGCCATTGTACCATTTGGCCAGATACAGCCAAGCCCTGACACTCGCCTTGAAGGCTGGGACGGGTGTAGCGCCTACCATTATAGCGACGACACCATATATGGCTTCAGCCATACCCATTTAAATGGTACAGGTTGCGAAGATTATGGAGATATCCTCCTTATGCCCGTTACCGCCAGTGGTGAAAATTGGAATTTTCCGACAGAACTGCCTCAGACCGAGTATTATTCGCATTTCAGTCACAGAAGTGAAAAGGCTACGCCAGGCTATTACAGAGTAGTGTTAGACCGCAATCGTGTAATGGCAGAACTCACCACCTCCGAGCGTGTGGCCTGCCACCGTTACACCTTTCCCGATCGGGGGCTAAAGGGCTTTGTCATAGACCTGCGCCACCGCGATAAAGTCCTGTCTGCAGGTTTTGACAAAAACAAAGACAATGTCATCAGTGGTTGGCGGGAAAGCGATGCCTGGAACCCTGACCAGAAGTGTTTCTTTGCTTTGGAATGCAACCAACCTATAAAGGATATTATGTATTTCGACAATGGTATGAAAGCGGTTGTTGTGCTCCCCGACGACTGTAAGCAGGTGGAAATATACGTATCTATTTCCGGAGTTGACAGCCAAGGTGCCAAGACCAACCTTGCTACTCGTCAAGGACTTTCTTTCGACGCGGTGCGTTCTGCTGCACACCAGCGCTGGGAAGAGGCACTTGGCAAAATTCAAGTGGAAGGCGGCACCCGCACCGAACGGTGCAATTTCTACACAGCCCTCTACCATTGCTACACCTCGCCCTATCTGTGGAGCGATGCCGATGGCCGTTACCGCGCCATGAACGACAGCATATACACTTCGGACAAGCCTGTCTACACCGTCTTCTCCCTCTGGGACACCTATCGTGCCCTGCATCCGCTCATGACCATCATTGAGCCCCAGATTACCGAAGACTGGATCAACACCATGCTTCTCCAGTACGAAACTGGCGGGGAATTGACCATGTGGGAACTCGCTGCACACGAAACCCACTGCATGATTGGCTACCACAGTGTGCCTGTCATTCTCACGGCCCAGCAGGCCGGTCTTTTGGACAAATGGACTCCTGCACGCCGTATGGCTCTGCTTGAGGCCATGATTGCCACCTCAAACCGCAATGAGGCGCAGCAAGCCTACGCTGCTCAGGGCTATCTCGACAGCCAGCTTGACAATGAAACGGTGTCGAAGACACTTGAATATGCCTTCGACGACTGGTGCATTGCCCGCTATGCCCTAATAGAGATGTATCGCAATGCAGTGCCCGACACCACGTCATCCTACCGCTACCTCAATGAGGTGTACAACACCTATATGCGCCGTGCGCAGTCGTGGCAGAACATCATGGATTCCGACGGCTTTATGCATGCACGCCGCAACGGCGGTTTCGTCACCCCCTTTAACCCCACCGAAGTCAACAACCACTTCACCGAAGCCAACAGCTGGCAGTACAGCACCTACGTACCGCACGACGTCTCTGGATGGATTGCCCAAATGGGCGGCAAGGAAAAAGCCGAAGCCTTCCTCGACTCGCTCTTTACCACCAACAGCGAGACCACCGGGCGCGACCAAGTCGATATTACCGGCTGTATAGGGCAGTACGCCCACGGCAACGAACCCTCCCACCATGCCGCCTACCTCTATGCTTTCCTCGGCGCATCCGACAAACTGGACAACACCGTTCACCGTATTCTCTCCGAACTCTATACCCCCAAGCCCGATGGTTTGTGTGGCAACGAAGACTGCGGACAAATGAGTGCCTGGTACGTCATGAGTGCCATGGGATTCTATCCCGTATGCCCTGGCAGTGGTGAATATGTAACCGTCACCCCGCTTTTCGATCGCGTCACCATCCATACAGGCAACGACCACATTGTCATCAACAAGTCCGACTGGCAACCTGGCCGATTCTGGGACGGAAAAGACTTTTCGCTTCGTTCCAAAAATCTCTTCCCTGAAGAGGCGCGCACCCCTCCTGCACCCGTTTTCAGCGACTGGCAGCAATGTTTCAAGGACTCACTCCTTGTCTCGCTCTCTGCCCGTAGCATTATCAATGGTAACCCCGAGATGTATGAGTCTGTGGACGGTAATCCTGTTATTTACTATACCACCGACGGCCGTACACCCGACACCCATGCCTTCCGTTATGTGCAGCCGATACTGGTCAACCGCGACATCACACTCAAAGCCGTGGCCTACAACCCGGCCACAGACCAATACAGCCCTGTGGTGAGCCAGACACTCACCCGTTTCATTGCCGACAAGCAGTTGCGCTACATCACCAAACCCGCACCACAGTACAGCGAGAACGGCCCCGATGGCCTCATCGACCGCCTCTACGGCACCCCTAACTACCGCATTGGTGGCTGGCAGGGTTGGCAAACCGACATGGAAGTGGTCATAGACCTCCTCTCCTCCAAGACCCTCACCTCCGTCTCAGTCGATTGTCTCGACAACATGCGCGCCTGGATTTTCTTCCCCAAACGCATCGAAGTGAGCATCTCCTCCGATGGCAAGACCTTTAGACCTTGGGCACAGCTCGATAACAACGAGTTCTCCGCTGTTCGCGAGCGGCAAGAAGAAAGCGTACAGCACAAGTTCACCTGCCACGGCCCGTATGCCACAGCCCGATACGTCAGAGTCAAAGCCGTCAACTACGGCAAAATGCCCTCCTGGCATATCAGTGCCGGTGAGCAATCTTGGCTCTTTGTTGACGAAATCGAAGTTGGAAGCCATCTGGCCACCCTCCTCTCCTCCTTCTCCACACAAGAAGATTAGTATTAGTAAATAACTAAAAAAAACACACTCAAAGAGCGTAATACATATCAAAAAACTCCAAACCATGAAAAAACTAACGATAGCCTTGGCCGCAGTTGCGCTTTTAAGCCTCACTTCATGCCACACCAAAAACTGCCGTTGTTACCAACTGGTGGGAACCCGTTGGAGCGGTCCCTACACCACAACCACCTCAGTGGGAATCACATGCAACTCACTTAACAGCCCTACCGAAGTATGCAATGAAATGGATGACCCCATACTCGACCCCTCCGACATCGGAGTCGACACCAAAAAGAAATAAACGTTTTTTATGGTGATTAGTGAAGGGTGATTAGTGAATAGACAAATGCATTGTCGAATCATTAATCACTCTTCACCCTTCACGACTATTATGGCATTAGCCACGCGCCGTCCCCCAGCCGAGTCGAAATGGCCATTGTCTGAGGGATGATTGACAATGCCCTCATTGCCCCGGCCTTTCACATACATCGTTGTCGAGCCGCCACCGTCAAGATTCACTGCGTCGCAACATCCAAGCCAATGCATCACCCGTGTAAGCTCAGGGATACTCAGCCCCTCAGCCTCTCGGGGATGTCGTCCGTCAACCACAAGCATCACCACGGTGCCGTCGGGCTTGAGTCCCATGGCTGTGCGGTTGTGGCGCCTGTAAACGAAACTCCGGTCGAGTCGTTGGGGGACATCAATACCCCTCCGGATAAGCATAGGTCCCGCAGTCATAATATTACTGTCTGGCAAGGCTCGTTCAGCCATCCTGTTACTGTCCGGCACCAAGAACCGGGGTCTGCGATTACCGTTCAGTTTGATAGTCGCGTACTGGTAATATTTGCGGTTAACACTATCGCGCATAGAAGGGGCGTTCATGCCCAATTCAACCCCTCCAATACGCAAATAACACACCGGAACCCCCGTCCGCATATCGAAATAAGAACCGTTAATAGCGGCAAGAGCCTGATGGCGGTCGGCAAAAGAGGCGACTGTAGTGAGTTGACTGTCTGCAACAAAACCCATCCTTGAGGGTGATCCGGAGGGAATCTCAATGATGCTGAAGCATTGGTTTGAATTGAATACCTGTCGATGTATAAAGTGATGATACATATATCGAAACCCACTCAGTGTGTCAGGATGCCAATCGGCATTAACAAAGGCAATCGAATCGGCCGTGTAGTCGCGTTGGGCAGTAAGTGGGAACGGTATCAGCATCAGGAATACCGTACACAACATCACATTATGGTGTAAGGCTTTCATCATTTAGCTTTCTGGTTTTTTAATGGCGGTAGGTTCTGTGCCCCGTATCATATCAATATTTTAACGGATAAACATATCAACGAAATTTCAACTTTAATCTTGTCAATTGCCGAAAAGGCGAATCATGTCCGAAGCATACGATTTAGAAACGGGAATGTCTTCCACTCCGGGGTGACCGATTTCAGCGTATATGCCTTGCGGAGTTCGTTTCAGTGTGCGGACATGGCTTAAGTTGACAAAAAAGGAGCGATGGCACCTCACCAATCCACTGGCACCCGCCAAACTCTCCATGGCCTTCAACGTGTTCCGCAGGCTGTAACGAACCAGTTTCCCTTCATCATCGTAGCAAATTGTAATATAGTTTCCAGCCGATTCGAGCGAGATAACGCGTTCGGCTCCCACCACCAGTTTCACGTTACCTTTCTCATCAGCAAACCGTACCATACCGCTTTCATTGCGTTCGGCACCCCGTCGTAACTCTTCAATCAGAGACTCCGATTGATGCAATCGTCCGTCACGGTCTATCAACTCTATGGCAAGCCAGTAACATACATAGGGTATAATGACAATCGAGAAACCTGTGATGAGTACCTGAGGCAGCAATGCAAAGAAGCCCAGATGCAGAAATAGGGAAAGAAAAAGGTCAACGAAAAGGCTTCCCACCACCCATTCGCAAGCTTGCCATAGCACCCATTCCCGTCTGGTCAAGTTGTGCCGAACCCATGCCACACACAACAATGAGCGGCTTAGAATCAACACTCCCAATACAATGGCGCATACAACGGGCAGACAGAAGCTGACATGTTCATGCCACCCCAGTTGCAATGCGTTGGCTTCACCGTAAAACAAAGGCTGGTATATCACTATAAACATCATGATGAATAGTGGTACCGCTATGCAAAACAGGATGTTGTTTTTGATGATGTAATATTGTTCCGATATTTTCATTCGTTACTATTGCTTATGAATATTCTCGATATCATTGACTCTTTTTGACCTGTCAAAATTCCTTTCGTCGTCTTAGCCAAGGAAACAACTCAGTGAAACTGTCGAAATCTTTTGATAGTTTAACACCCACACCCTGCTTGTATGGTAGTTCTGTGCGAGTGTAGAAACTGGTGTTGGAGCGATGGAATCCATATACGTTGAAGTAGGGGTTGAAGCGATAGCCCACTTCAACGTCGCCAACCAGTACGTTCGATGTGGTGTTTTCCATTTCACTGGTGGTATTGCCGTATCCGAAGTTCGATTCGAAATAGAATTTATTCCATTGTTTACTGATTCCCACATCAAATTGTCCAGGAGTGTTGGCTGTACCTGAGTGGTATTTAAAGTTAACGTCAACAACTTTCACAAGATTCGACACCAAACTACTGGCCGACGATGTGATAAGGTTAATGCTGCTGCCATCATTCAGTATGTTCGCATCGCTCTCAGCAGTACCGCTGGGGGTGAACCGCCCCAGCAGAAGTAACGAGATGGACTGGTTCAGGATGTCGCGCTCGTTATTCTTGTCAATGTATGAAAACACCTGTTCTTGAACACTCTGTTCAGCATTAGGCAGTTGAATGTCGAACTTGATAGAGGGGTCTTGCAGAGTGCCTGCCAAAGAAATGACGTTCTCAACCAATACATAATTGTCCCTGGCCGCAGACGAGGTGCCGTTGCCCATCAGTGTGGCAAGGTTGACACGCTGATTATATACAGCGTTAATGTTGAAACGGGCATCGTTTATATTCCCCGGGAAATTGAGTGTGCTGCCTTCCTCAATGCTGAAATTCTTGTTGATGAGTTGTAGCAACGAGAGCGTAAAGTTACCCGATGTGAACTCATAGTCACCCAATATGTTGGGTTCTTTTCCGTCGCGCATTACCACTTGGATGTCGCCACGTCCCACCGCAGTGACATTAGCTGTGAGTTGGTCGAAATCCATGGGCAAATGAACGGTTACGCCAGGTGTAACAGACACATTGGCTTGCAAGTTGATGTGATTGGTCTTGGTCGGAGTGGGCATCCGGCGGTTACGTCGGGCAGTGGGACTGGGTGAGATGAAGACAATATACTCATTCTCGCTCACCTGTCGACGATTGCTTATGGGGACATAGAGGTCGCTTCCTTTTTGTGCGGTGGCTTCTACGGCCACTTGGAGGTTGTTTACTGATCCGTTGATATCGGCATCAGCCGATACCATGAGTTTGCCGTGGAATGACTCTCCGTCGGCAGGTTTATTGAGTGCCATGATTCTGTCGGTATGCATCCGCATGGCGAGGGTGGTTTTAGGCATTAGTGTCATAGTACCGTTGATGTAGGCGGTATTGTGTTCGGCATCATGAAGTATGAAGTTGCGGAGGGTTAGTGTATTGTTTTCTATCCGTACAGTGTCGTTGATAGAATACGATACTCCAGTGGGGCTGAGTTTGATAAGTCCTTGGCTTATGCCAAAAGCACCGTCAATGCGAGGAGTTTGTATGGTGCCACGCATTGTCACCTGTCCGCCGACATAGCCTCCAAGTTCTGAAGCCACCGCCGAGAGTAAAGGTTGTGCGGTTGCAATAGGTAGCCGGTCGGCAATCAGATCAAATTCCATCGTTGTCGGATTTCCTTTGGTGTTAAAGAACCCATGCAAGTCCAATGGTTTATAGTTGCCGGCATCGGCCACTACGTTGACATATACTCGGGGATCGCCAGTATTGTGTTGGGTTACAATGTCCAGTTTGCCCAGTGGCTCATTGTTGACAGCCAGATCGTCAATCCGTAAGTTGGCGTCAAATTGGGGATTGTGGCTCAAGTTCTGTACGCTAAAATATCCGTCAAGCAACCCGTCAATATTCAGCGGTTTCCCTGTCATGAGCAGGGCGCAGGCCTGTCCCACAGAGAAGTCGTCGAAACTGGCGCGCACATAGTCTTCCACATAGGCATCGGCCGATGGGTTGGCTCCTGCTATATCGCCATCGATGCGTACTGACTGTTCCATTCCGTATATTTTAAGGTTGTCAACCTTCACATGGTCGTTGTTGAGCCAAACACCGTTGGGGCATACCACACTCCATTGTTGCCCCATGACGTAGAAGTTTGGTTTGGTTATCATGATCCTATTGCCTTCTTTAGTGCTGGTAATGAATAGTTCAAGGTCGCCATAGTTCGTCAATGAATTCTGAATGTTGTTTCCCCATAACAGAGCCAATGTGGAGATGTTGCGGCCAATGCCTGCAGTGAGCGAGGGATTTTGCATTAGGGTCATGGAACCCACTTTGATATCGCTGGATTGTAGACGCAAACGATAATTTTCGCCCACGGTTCCCGCATCCACCCCTATGTCGTGCAAGGCTATGTTACCCATGCGCAGTGAGTCGCTTTGCAGCACCAGTTTGAGAGCCTCGCCATAGTTGTAGTTGCCTCGCAGCCTTGTCCCCTCGGAAATCATCATGTTCGGCATCCAATTGACGAATGTGTTGTTATGGTCAGTCCACATCAGTTCTATGTCCAGGTTGTCGGTTGCCAATTGGCTATAGGTTCGGTCGGTACTATCCCCGCTTTCGGGGTAGGGATTGTAGTATTTGGGCAGGAAACGACGGCAGAAATCTTGTGCCATAAGGGGCAGATGGGTGTATGAAAAATGGCCTTCGACAGATGTGAAAAACCAGTCGCAGCCCACAGCCACCCGTTTCCAGCCGACAAACGGCATGGCATTGTTGTCGGATTCATAGTCGGGTGTACTTGTCTCCGCCTGCAGATTGATGCGGTGCATGTCCAGTTGGCGGCTGCCCACTTCGACAGATGTATTGTCAAGCGACACTGTGCCGGCCAGCTGCTCAAGGTCATCGCCTGTAAGGGAGGCGCGTAAACGGGTCGAAACGGTTACTGCGCTGTCTGACTGGAATAGATGCAGGGCAGTCAATTGGGCGTCGGTGAGCAGTACGTCGGCTTGATAGGAGTATGTGTTTAGGTCTGCCATTGCCGAAAGGTCGATACCTATCAGCGAGTCGCGTAGTCCCACTTCGGCATTGAAGACTCCGGCCGACATCTCAGCCGAGAAAGAGGTGCGTTCCATATTCTCTCCACGGAACAGGGTGTTGTAAAGTCGCCCTTCCAAAGACAAATCCATCTTCTGAGGGTCGAAACCGGCTCCTTGGAAGGATATGTGCATGCCGGTGCGCCACACCCAGTCGTTGGGCAGCAACGAGCGGATTCCCAGCATGCGGGAGTCTACATCTCCCCAATAGGTATAGTCGCCCCTTATCGTGTCAAACATGAGATGGGTATGGGCTTCCAAGTCGCCCACCTTGCTGTTTGTATTAACCCAGGCCTCAATATCCTGCATGCCACCGCGGGCTTCGGCGCTGAGGTCTACCTCTTCCAATCGGCGCAATAGGTCGGGCAGTTGCAGAGGAACACTGTCAGGCAGGCGGACCGACGAGAGGTCGTCATAGCTGGTGTGGAGTCGGTGAAGGGTGGCATGAACGGCGGACTTCTCAATAAAAGGCAGGCCGGTGATGTGCCCATCGAACAGCAGATTGCTGTTTGCGCCGAACCGTACAAGGAGACTTTCGGCGGTCATGTCGGCTATGGTGCCGTACACATGGCCCTGAACCTGTGCGGTGAATACCGTCCCCCACAACAATGGAGCCCACCAGGAGGCATCGCGCATGCTCACTTCAGTGCCTTCCTTCAGCACCACATCATGCTCCACAGTGTTGCAGTAGTCGCCCATCTCGTCCCATCCGTCGTATTTGAGGCGTGCATCCATAAACACGCGGCTGTCGTCGGTCTGAAGATCCAGATTGGTGGCATTGATGCCCTGTGGACTCACTTCGGTGTCCATGGAGAGGTCGACGATGTGCAGTCCAGACTGTTCTGTGGTGGTGAGCGATACAATGCGTGCTTTTATGTGGTCGCCCACTACGCTCACATTGCGTATCACTCCGCTGATGTCCCAATAGCGCATATGCGGAATGTCGACCCCGTGCAGTCGGGCTTCATGGTTTTTGGGCTCGGGAAGGTCTTGGATGTAGTCAATATTGTGCAGCCTCAATTCACCCACTTCGACGGAAAAGACCTCGGTGGATGACTTGTCAGGCCTTTCTTTATCCGAGGCGAAATAGTCTATAATGAAATTCAGGTTGATGCCCGACGTGCCATCGTCGTTCTTGAAGGTGTGTAGGTGGTATCGTCCGTTCCACAACTCAACCGAGCGGAACGAAAGACCTGTCCCATGAAATGGGAAACGCTTGAACCGGCATGTGATGCGGTCACCCACATAGATGGTGTCATTGGTGGGCGAAATGAGCTCTATCTTGTCAAGAATCACATGGCTGATGGGGCTTGCGTGCAGAGCACCGATACGCACCTTACCTCCCCACTCTTTAGAGAAATAATTGCCCACCGCAGCACCGATGTACGATTGTACCACCGTGCTGTTGAGCAACGCTATCAGGATGTAAAGGGCTAAAAAGAGTCCCGTAACCACGCGTCGCACCGCATATTTGTTCACTTTGCTCATCATCCATAAATAGTGAAGAGTGAATGTTCTTGAATGTATTAATGTGTTAACGTGTGAATGAGTGAATTAGATTCACAGATTAGCACATTCACAAATTAACATATTCAAAACTTATGTCTATTCACTAATCACTTGTCACCAATCTCTAAAATAAATTAACGTAGATGTATGAAAATTATTTTACCCGTCCGAAAAAACTTCTTCAAATGTCCTGAATAATCGGCAACGTGGCGCTATTCTCGCTTGCTTAGCCTTCCTTTTACGGTTGTTTTTGTATCAGTTTTCCTTTTATAGAAGGAAAAGGAAGGAATAACGATGGGATAACTGAGGTAAAACGAGCGAATGTTTGTTTTATGTTGATTTGTTTAATGTTGATGTGTTTAACAATTTGCACCCCGTACATCGTATCAACATTTCAACGTGTCGACATATCAACGAACAATCATATTTTTTTGTAATAATTGAGATTTTATTTGTATTTTTGCATCGCAAAGGGGAAGTGTGATGAAGGATTGTGCGGCAGTGCTAATACGTTAATATAAACTATCAAAACTAACAAGGTAAAGACTAATTTGTTGATAAGTTTAGCGATTCGTATCAACAGATAAATATATCAACATGTCAACAACAATTAGCTTTTACTTTTTGCTTTTATCAAGATAACGAAGAATGGAGAAACCTGTTATACTGTCTATCGAGTCGTCGTGCGACGATACATCAGCAGCTGTGCTCAGAGGTGACCGCATATTGAGCAATGTCATAGCATCGCAGAAAGTACATGAGCAATATGGGGGCGTGGTGCCTGAATTGGCGTCGCGGGCACACCAGCAGAACATTGTGCCGGTGGTGGATGCTGCAATCAGAGGTGCCGGGGTGGAGCGGAGGGAGATTGATGCGGTGGCCTTTACGCGTGGTCCTGGGTTGTTAGGCTCGTTGATGGTTGGGGTTTCGTTTGCTAAGGGGTTTGCCCAGGCGCAGGGTATTCCGCTGATTGAAGTTAATCATTTGCAGGCGCATGTGTTGTCGCATTTTATCAAGGAGACGGATGAGAGTGTGGTGCCGAAATTCCCTTTTATTTGTTTGTTGGTGAGCGGCGGGCATACTCAGATTCTGTTGTTGCGCGATTATTTCGACATGGAGGTGCTGGGGCAGACGATTGACGATGCCGCAGGCGAGGCTATCGACAAGGCCGCGAAGATTATGGATTTGGGCTATCCCGGTGGCCCTATTATTGACCGTCTGGCCAAGGAGGGAAACGCGGAGGCGTATCGTTTTGCGGTGCCTCAGATTCAGGGAAATGATTACAGTTTTAGTGGCATTAAGACGTCTTTTTTGTATTTTCTGCGTGACCGTTTGGCGGAGGATCCGGATTTTATTGTGAAGAACAAAGCCGATTTGTGTGCTTCGATTCAGCAGTGTATTGTTGGTTTTTTGATGAGGAAACTGGAGCGGGCTGTGAAGGAGTCGGGTGTGAAACAGGTGGCAATTGCGGGTGGGGTGTCGGCCAACAGTCTGTTGCGCAGCGAGGTTGAACGGCTGGGACGTCGCAGGCATTTGCAGGTGTTTGTCCCTAAGTTTCAGTTTTGCACCGACAATGCCGCTATGGTGGGCATTGCGGGATATTTTAAGTTTTTGGAGGGGGATTTTGCCGATATGGCTTTGCCTCCGTATGCCAAGGGATGAGAGGGGCGCGAAGGGTTTGGGTAGATTGGCACGGCGGGATGGTTGGCAGAGAATGAGGTTTTGTAATTTAGATGAGATGAGAAGATGGTTTTCTATATTGTTTGCATTGCTGGGTGCATGGATGTGCGCCGGGCAGGATGTCCATTTTTCGCAGGTTGATGCCGATCTTGTGCTGTTGAATCCTGCCTATGCGGGTTTTTATCAGGGTACGGGACGTTTCGGTGTGTTGTACAGGAACCAGTGGGCCAGTGTGAGCGTTCCATATCAGACGGTAGCTGTGAGCGGGGAGATGGCGGTGTGGAGAGGGGGAATCCGCAATGGGTTGAGTGTGGGTGCGTCAGTGTTTAACGACGACGCAGGGTCGCTGAGCTATGGCACCACGTCGGGGCATTTATCGTTGGCGTATTACCGTTCGCTGAACCGTGCAGGCACGAGTGTGCTTTCGGTGGGTGTTGAGGGCGGATGGGCGCAAAGCGGGTACGACCCGTCGCGGGCTGAGATGGAGGATGCGTCCGAGCGATTTGATGTGCCGAAGGTGGATTACCCTTTGTTGGCAGCGGGGGTTGCCTTGTATTGGCAGCTTTCGGCTTATTTCCATACCAAAGTGGGTTTGTCGGTACGCAATCTGAACAGGCCGAATATTTCATATATGAAGCTGGACGATACGTTTCTGGAACGTAGGTATTGTCTGTTTGCAAGAGCCGAGTACCGTTGCTGGCAGAGCATTTCGCTGTTGCCGTTGGTGATGGCTCAAATGCAGGGACGGCACCGTGAGCTGATTTATGGCGGTGATTTGAAGTGGTATATTGAGGAGGGAGGAACGCATGAGGTGAGTTTGCGTGCGGGGTTGGCTTATCGTCACGGCGATGCACTGTTGGCGAGTTTGATGATGGAGTACGACTCGTTTCTTTTCGCGTTCTGCTATGATGCGAATGTGTCGGGGTTGTCGGTGGCAAGCGGTGGTGTGGGTGCTTTTGAGGGAGGGGTGGTGTATCGTTTTGCAGAGCGAAGCAGGCGGATTAAACGCATTAAGTGTCCGCAGTACTGATGGCTGTATGTTGGGATTGTATGAAGGTCAAAGAGGTGTGAGTGCCTTGATGATTGTCTTATAGATAAAAATGATGATATGATGAAAAGATTAGCTATAGCGGTGTTGACTTTGGTGTTGGCACAATGCCTGAATGGGCAGGTTCGTTATGAGGTTGCGCATGTCCCGGTGGGGGTGAATACGACGGGCAGCGAGACGGGCGGTGTGTTGGTGGATGACAGTGTGTTGCTTTACTCGTCAATGGTGAACGAGGAGGCGAACCGTTTGTATCTGCTTGATTTTACCCCTGTGTTGACGCAGGTGATGCAGGTGAGTGTGGCGGCTGACGGTACGTTGGGAGAGCCTGTTCAGAATCGGTGGGGGTTGAATGCTGTGAGTATGAATTGCGCCCATGTGGCATATGATGCGAAGAATGACATCTTGTATTTTGCCCGTGGCGCTTTTGGGAAGGATGATGTGTACCACATTTATTACACCCGGAGAGTGAATAAGAGATGGCGCAAGGCTGCCCAATTGGGCGGTGATGTGAATATGGAGGGGTATTCGAGTACGCATCCGGCTGTCGGGTATCTGCCCGATGGGAAGACAATCCTGTATTTTAGCTCGGATCGTCCCGGTGGTGTGGGTGGAATGGATATTTGGTATACGGTGATAATTGATGAGGGGAAACCGGGCAATTGCACCAATTTGGGGAAGCCAGTGAACAGTGAGAAGGACGATGTGACTCCTTTCTATTCGAACGAGGAAGGTCTCCTTTATTTTTCCAGCAATAGGACTGGAGGATTGGGGGGCTTTGATGTGTATGCTTCGGAGGGTTTTCGCAACGGTTGGCAGTTGCCGCGCACGTTGGGAAGGGAGGTAAATAGTGCGTATGACGACCTGTTTTTTACTATGCAACCATGCCGCTGTCGTTGTGTGCAGGAGCGTGAGGATACGACCGAGGTGGTTGTTGCTTGCGGTTTCTTGTCGTCGAACCGCAAGGGTTCGCTCTACGAGTCGGATAGCAATTGCTGTAATGATTTGTACCGCTGGCGTAGGTTGCAGCGTCCCGAGAATGTGCTACCTCCACAGCCTGAGATTCCTCCCAGTGTGCGGGCGTTGGATTTGTTGCCGCTGAGCCTGTATTTCCATAATGACGAGCCTACACCGTGTACGCTCGACACCACTACGAGGCTGGATTATGCCGCCACTTACAGAAAGTATTATCAGATGCGCGATGAGTACAAAGGTGCGCAGCCAAGTCCGGTGGACAAGCGCAAATGGGATTCTGTTCAAGGGGCTGTGGATATGTTTTTCGACTATGAGTTGAAGAAGGGCTACAATAATCTGGTCGAGTTTTTAGAATTGTTGTATGCCGATTTACGTTCGGGACGGAAGGTTTGTGTCACGGTAGATGGATTTGCAAGTCCGCTGTTTGAGAGTCTGTATAATGTGAATTTGTCGAAGCGTCGCATTGATAGTTTCCGCAATGAGTTACTGAGATGGAACAACCAGGCATTGCTTCCATTCTGGAACAATGGCGCTTTGAAGTTGAAAACAGTGGCTCACGGAGCGGCAGACAGCAATACGGTGGCGCCGTCGGATCCATTGCGTAATCCGCGTAATGTGAAGTCGGTTTACAGCATGGAAGCTGCACATGCGCGTCGGATTGATATTGTGGATTACCACTATTTTTAAGATTCTTGGATTTTCCAGGATATTAGATGTTCAATGTTTTAAAGGCCATAGAGACATAGGGGGATTGGGGCTTTTGTATTTTGCATTATGCGTTTTACGTAAGGTCTTTTGGCTTTCACCAGATGTCTTTGTGCTGAAAACAGTTTTAATTGGTGATGTAATATGAAGATTCTTTGCGTAGTTAGAAATTATGCTCCCCATGCGAGTGAGATGAAGGCTGAGGCACCGTCTGAACCGACTTTCTTTATGAAGCCTGACAGTGCCCTGAATCCAAAACAGATGCCACTTTTTTATCCTGATTTTACTCATGATTTGCAGCATGAAGTAGAGATTGTGGTTCGGATTGATCGGCTTGGGAAGTGCATTGAGCCTCGTTTTGCAAAGAGGTATTACAACTCAGTGGCACTGGGCATTGATTTCACTGCCCGCGATTTGCAGAAAAAGGCCAAAGCGGCAGGGCTGCCATGGTTGGTGTCGAAGGGTTTTGATGGTAGTGCAGTAGTGGGTCCGTTTGTGGAACTGGAGGAGCTTGGGCATGGTTGTGGCCAGGAGTCGGCCGGTATTGACAATATCGGCTTCGAGCTTCGCCGTAATGAAGAATTGGTACAGAAGGGCAATACCAGGGATATGATTTTCCCTGTGGATGAATTGATTGCCTATGTGTCACGCTTTATGACACTGCGGACGGGTGATTTGATTTTTACAGGGACTCCTGCAGGAGTGGGGCCTGTCGAGGTGGGCGATGTGTTGGAGGGTTCGATAGAAGGCAGACCGATGTTGCGGCTTGAGATAAAATAGCAGAAGTCAAAGATTGAAAATGGTAAGGGCGGTCCTATTAAGGATCGCCCTTGACACTAATAGAAAGGAGGTTTTTTGTGATATTCAGATTTTAGGTCTGAATGTCTCTTCATTAGAAGTGGAAACCGACACGGAGACCCATGGCACCAAGACGGCTGCTGGGGCGCTCGGTGAAAGATTCTTCGGGGGCTTCGGCAGAGCGCTTGGAATATTCAATGTAGTGGTTGCCGAGACCCATATAGAAGAGGTTTACGCTGACATGTTCGCCCAGATAGGTACCGATGCCGGCCATCCAAGTCAGTTCGCCTGTGGCCTTGTAGCGGTATGTCTGTGAAGGATAGCCGTTTTTGGTGATGAAGAGCAGGTCGTAGCCAATTGCCAGTTCGGCAAACGGACGCAAGTCGGGAGTGAGGTTATAGCGATATTTGAGACCCAGCATGATGGGAACATTGAGGTACTGGGGTGCCGTGGGGTAGTTTTTGAGTGAGTCGGCGTTGTTGTCATAGAGTTTGCGGATTTTGGAGCCGGAGTTGTTCCAAAGAAGACCAACCTCAGCGTAAGGCTGCAATTCACCGACGCCTACGTCAAACCAAAGGCCGAAACGGGCTGTGGCACCAAGACCAGCTGCAGCTCCTTTGCCAATCTGGCTGCGATCCATGATGACGAAGCTGCCGAAGGGTTCGAGGTTGACAGGGTTGTTGAATTGTGCCACGGGAAGGGTGGCGTTGATGAATACAGAGGTCTCAATTTGCTGTGCATTGGCACTTATGCCTGCAAAGAGCATGATCGCACCAAGACATAATGATTTGATATAACTGATTTTACTCATGGTATTGTGTTTTTATTTGTGATACAAATATAGTATTTTTTTGTTATTCCACACAAAAAGAAGAGTTTTTAAAGAATTTTGTTTTGGGTTGTTGTGGGAGTTTAGGGTTGTTGATTGTTTTTTTTTGTCTTCTTTTTGATAGGGTTAGAAATTGCAGGATACTTCGCACATGTGTTTTGCCATCTCGGCTCGGCCTATCTGGATGATGCGGCGGCAGGAGTCAAGGTAACGGCGGTCGCGTTCGGAGTCGAGTAGCAAAAGATAGCCCATGACGATGTAGGCAAGGCTTTCGGCCAGTGCACGGACGTGGTGTTCGAAGGCTTCGCCTGCACCACCTTCGGTGAGTTGGGTGTGCATGGTTTGATAGTCGACTGTCATTTTGCGCAGCACCTCGCGCAGAGATTCGAGTTCAGGACTAATGGGCATTGCGTCGTAGTCGGCTATACGTTTGAGATAGTTGCCGTTGCTAATGCCTTTGGTGGCTGCCACTACTTGGAGTTGAGAGGTTCCTTCGTAGATGCTGAGGATTCGGGCGTCACGGTAGAGGCGTTCGCATGTGTATTCTTTCATGAATCCGCTGCCGCCGTGAATCTGGATGCAGTCGTAGGCGCATTGGTTGGAGTATTCGCTGGCCATGAGTTTGGTGATGGGGGTGAGGCAGTCGGCATTGCGGAGGGCTGCTTTCATAGCCTGGCGTTCTTCGGCGGTGAGGGGACGGATGCGTGAGAGTCGTTCGTAGCAGTTGGCGAGGTCAACCTGACGGGCAGTCTCGTATAGTAAGGAACGGACAGCGTCGGTTTTTGCACGCATGGTGGCAAGTATGTCTTGAACGGGTACCATCTGGTTGATGGTTTTGCCGAATTGTTCGCGGGTTGCAGCGTATTCGACGGCTTCGCGGCAAGCGGCTTCACAGAGTCCGACGGCTTGGGCTCCGACTCCGAGACGGGCTCCGTTCATGAGGGACATGGTGTATTTGATGAGACCTAAGCGGCGTTCGCCAACGAGCTGACAGGGAGCATTGGTGAAAACGAGTTCGGCGGTAGGGGAGCCGATGATGCCCATTTTGTGTTCAATGCGACGGACTGTTAGGCCACCGTCGTTGCGGTCGTATACGAAATAGGAGAGTCCACGGCCGTCGGTTGTGCCTTCTTCGGAGCGTGCAAGGACGAGGTGGATGTCGGCATCGCCGTTGGTGATGAATCGTTTGACACCGTTGAGTCGCCAGCAATTGGCAGTCTCGTCGAAGGTGGCTTTGAGGCGGACGGACTGGAGGTCGGAACCGGCATCGGGTTCGGTGAGATCCATGCTGCAAGTGGCTCCTTCGTAGATGCGAGGCAGATATTTGTCCTTGATGGCTTCGGAAGCAAAGTCTTCGATGGTGTCGGCGCAGTCTTGCAGCATCCATATGGTGGCAAATCCGACGTCGGCGCGGGCTACGATTTCGCCAGCCATGGTTGTGGCAGTACCCGGCATGTTGAGACCGTGGTATTTACGGCGTTGTTTCATGCCATAGAGTCCCGATTGGGTGAGGGTTTTGTGGTTTTGAGCGGTTCCGGCAGCGTAGACTACGCGGCCATTAACCACTTTGGGACCGTCGGCGTCGACTTGGGCGGCATTGGGCGCAATCACTTCGGCTGTGATTTCGCCAATGAGCTCCATGGCTTGCTGGTATCCTTCGACTGCTTCGGCCACGTTGGCAGGGGCATCAGGGTATTGTCCAGCCTCTTCGAAGTTGTTTTCGCGAAGGGTGGCTATCGTTTCGATATCGGGGTGCTGAAGATAAAATTTCAGGCTTTCGTTGTCGCTATAGTAATTCATGACTTTTTCCAATTAAGAATTAAAAACTAAGAATTAAAGTGGTTGAGGCGTTTTAATTGTTAATTTTTAATTTGAAAGTTTATTTTTTACACGACTGGTATGCGTTTATGAGGCGTGGGATGATTTCGCAGACATCGCCAATGATGGTGTAGTCCGCAATGGAGTTGACGGGTGCATCGGGATCGGTGTTGATGGAGATAATTTGTCCGGACTGCTCCATACCTACGCGGTGCTGCACAGCACCCGATATGCCGCAGGCGATGTAGAGTTTGGGACGGACGGTGACACCGGTCTGACCTATCTGGCGGTCGTTGGAACAGAACCCTGCGTCGACAGCAGCACGGCTGGCTCCCACTTCGCCACCTATCATGTTGGCAAATTTATAAAGCATTTCGAAGTTTTCGCGGCTCCCCATACCATAGCCACCGGCCACGATGATTGAGGCTCCTTTGATGTCAACTCCCTGAGGGTCGATTTGACGGCTGATGACTTTGAGGCAATCGTCTTCGGCACGCAGATACTTGTCGGCATCGAGGTTGATAAGCTGGCCTTTGCGGTTGGCATCGATGATTTCTTTACGCATAACGCCTTCGCGTACAGTGGCCATCTGTGGGCGGGTCTCTGGACTGACAATTGTAGCCACGATGTTGCCGCCAAAGGCAGGACGGATTTGGTAGAGGATGTCGTGGTATTCTTTGCCAGTTTTCAGGTCGGTGTGGTCACCGATTTCAAGGGCGGTGCAGTCGGCAGTGAGTCCGCAGCGAAGATGGGAAGCAATGCGGGGTGCAAGGTCACGTCCTACGCTGGTTGCACCGTAGAGTACCACTTCGGGTTGACGTTCGCGGATGATGGTGTCGACAACACTGAAGTGAGGCAAGGTACGGTAGGGTGAAAGACGCGGATCATTGGCGTAGAGGATGGTGTCGACGCCATAAGGGTAGAGCTGCTGCCCGAGGTCGGCTACGTTGCTACCAGCCACAATGGCTTCGAGCTGTCCACCCAGTCGGTCGGCCAGTCGACGGCCTTTGGAGCAGAGCTCAAGGCTTACGTCAGCTACGCGGCCGGATTCGTTGATTTCTATGTATACGAGTATGCTGTTCATGATTCTTTGAATTTGAATTGAGAATTAAAAACCAGTCAAGGCGTTTTTAATTTATCCAATAATGTGGTTGGTGACAAGATTTGAGATAAGACTGTTGAGTGCTTCCTGTGTGTTTTCGACGCGGATGTTGTCTTTTTGGGTCAACACTACGCTGTCCACATTTTTCACCTTGGTGGGTGATCCGGAGAGTCCCAGACGTTCAAACTCAGGATTCACGTCATCGGCTGTCCACACAGGAATCTGAAGGTGACGGTTTTTCAGTACAAGGTGAGCATGGCGGAAACGAGGACGAGGAGCACTGCCGCAAACGGTGACGAGTACAGGCAGAGGGGCTTCGACGACTTCGGTGCCACTTGATATGCGCCGTTTGATGCGGATGCTTTTTTCGCTCACTTCCATCAACTCTTCGGCGTAGGTTATTTGGGGAATGTCCATTTTCTCAGCCACTTGTGGACCAACTTGGGCGGTATCGCCGTCAATGGCTTGACGTCCGCCGAAAACGAGGTCTACATGACCCAGTTTCTTTATTGCGCAAGAGATGGCGTATGAGGTTGCCAGCGTGTCGGCACCGGCAAAACGACGGTCAGAGAGGACAAAGCCGTCGTCGGCACCGCGATATATGGCCTCGCGAATGATTTCTTCAGCGCGTGGAGGTCCCATGGTCACTACAGTGATGGTAGCTCCCGGGAGCAATTCTTTGACTTGAAGAGCCATTTCGAGGGCATTGAGGTCTTCAGGATTGTAAACGGCCGGTAGGGCTGAGCGGTTTATGGTTCCTTCGGGGGTCATGGCTTCGGGTCCCACATTGCGTGTATCGGGAACCTGTTTGGCCAGTACTACGATTTTTATACTCATATTGTTCCAATTTAAGGATTTTCGAATAAAAAAGATTTTTTCTTATTTGCTGACGTTCATATGTTCAGAAGTCATGTACTGCATGAAAATCTGTCTCATATAGTTGTCAGGGTCTCTTTAGAAGGCCGAGTGGGCATCGGTTTCAGGACTGATTCGTTTAACCATACCCTGCAAGGCAGTGCCGGGGCCTACCTCAATGAACTCGGTGGCACCGTCGGCCAGCATGTTCTGTACGGTGGCTGTCCAGCGGACGGGCGAGGTGAGCTGGGCAACAAGGTTGGCTTTAATCTGGTCGGGATTCTCTACCGGGGTAGCGCACACATTCTGGTAGCAGGGACATATTGGGGTGTGGAATTGGGTGCGTTCAATGGCTTCGGCCAACTCTACACGGGCAGGCTCCATCAAGGGGCTATGGAAAGCTCCACCCACTGCCAGCGGGACAGCACGACCTTTCATCTCTTTGAAACGTTCGCAGGCCTGTGCAACACCTTCTATGGTGCCGCTGATTACCAGCTGTCCGGGAGTGTTGTAATTGGCGGCAACAACAATCTGTCCGGCGGCAGTAATCTGGGCGCAGACATCCTCAACAGTCTTGTCGTCGAGTTTCAAAATGGCAGCCATGGTGGAGGGCTGTTTCTCGCAGCAACGCTGCATGGCGTTGGCACGTGCAATAACCAGCCGCAGTCCGTCTTCAAAGCCCATGGCTCCGGTGGCTACCAGGGCGCTGAACTCACCTAATGAGTGGCCTCCCACCATGTCGGGCATAAATTCGCTACCCATATATGTGGCAAGGATGACCGAGTGGAGGAAGATGGCAGGTTGGGTTACTTTGGTCTGTTTCAGGTCTTCAGGAGTGCCTGAAAACATCAAGTCGGTGATGCGGAAACCAATGATTTCATTGGCTCGTTCAAACAATTCGCGGCAACGGTCATTGTTGTCATATAAGTCTTTGCCCATTCCTACGAACTGGGCTCCCTGTCCGGGAAATACATATGCTTTCATTAAAAAATCTTTATTGATGAAAAATTGAGTGCGGAGGGAACCCGAAAGCACTCTCCGCACATTTAGATGGATTATAGACTGATACCTCCGTCAATACAAATCACCTGACCGGTGACATACTCTGAGAGGTCTGACGCCAAGAAGAGGCTTACTCTTGCCACATCCAGTTCGGTACCGGCACGGCGCATGGGAATGTCGTCAAGCCATTTCTGGCGGGCATCGTCGGGAATGGCATCGGTCATAGCGGTCTGGATAAAACCAGGTGCGATGGCGTTGCAGCGGATATTGCGCGAACCGAATTCCTGTGCAAACGATTTAGTGAAACCAATAATGCCTGCCTTGGCGGCTGAATAGTTGCATTGTCCACCGTTGCCGTTCACCCCCACCACAGAACTGGTGTTGATGATGCTGCCACTGCGTTTCTTCATCATGTAGGGGATAAAGGCTTTGCAGTAGTTGAACACCGAACGCAGGTTGATTTTTATGACAATGTCCCAGTCTTCGGGAGTCATGCGCAACAACAGATTGTCGCGTGTAATGCCGGCGTTGTTTACAATGGCATCGACACGACCGTATCTTTCAATAATCGTTTTGGCCAATGCTTCAGTCTGTTCCCAGTCGGCTGCGTTGGCTGTGTAGAAAGAACAGTCGGGATTGATGGCTTGCAATTTCTCCATCAGTTCCACGCTACTGTCGGTCTCTTTCAAGTCGGTAACGATAACCGTCGCACCTTCTTCGGCAAAGAGCTCTGCCGTGCGGCGGCCAATGCCGCGCGCTGCACCCGTAATCAGGGCTATTTTGTTTTCTAACAGATTCATATTATGTAATTTTTGTTGTTAGTTTTAATTGATTCAATGCAGTAAACGCATCGTCGTATTAAAACTATTTAACGTAAATGTCTTCCTTTTATTATGCTGGACAATAAATTATTCTCTGTCCACGAGAACAAACGACAGTTTCCCTTTGCATGCCACCTTGTCTCCCACATAAGCTGTGGCGTCAATGAAGAAGATAAGGCCTTTTCGGGCAGTAATGCGTGCTTTCACTGTGATGGTGTCACCAGGGTGTACAGCCTGACGGAAGCGTACATCATTCAAACCACTATAAAGGGTAAGACGGTTTTTTAATTCGTCCAAAACAAGGATGGCTGAAGACTGACCCATAATTTCGCACAGGATAACGCCGGGCACTATGGGATTGCCGGGGAAATGGCCTTGCAGGAAAAACTCGTCTCCGCGTACATGATAATGTGATATGGCCATATCGCCTTCCAGCGTCATATCGTCTACCAGCAGCATGGGCTCGCGGTGAGGTAAGAACTCTTTTATTTCTTCTCTTGTCATCATAGCTAATAAAACTTTTAATTGTCAAATATCAAGTGACGTCACTCTGGTCGTTCAATGTTTATTTTACACGTCTCAGGGCCACACAGGCATTCTGGCCGCCAAAACCAAACGAGTTGGAAAGCGTAATGTCCACTTGGCTCTTGCGTGCTGTGTTGGGAATGTAGTCCAAATCGCATGCGGGGTCGGGTTCCTTGTATCCGATGGTCGGAGGCAACATGCCGTTCTTTATAGCCAGGGCACAGATAATCAGCTCTACTGCACCGGCGGCACCCAGCATGTGTCCCAGCATCGATTTGGTTGAACTGATTTCCACCTTACGGGCAATATCCTCGCCCAATGCTTTCTTAATAGCCATCGTTTCGCTGGCGTCGTTGAGGGGGGTACTGGTTCCGTGGGCGTTGATATACATCTTTTCGTTGGGCTGGAATCCGGCTTCCTCGGCGGCAAGGCGGATGGCCTCGGCGGCGTTTCGTCCTTCGGGATGGGGAGCAGTGTAGTGGTATGCATCGCAGGTGTTGCCATAGCCGCTAACCTCAGCATAGATTTTGGCACCGCGTTTACGGGCGCACTCCTCGCTTTCCAATACCAAGATACCGGCACCTTCTCCCATCACAAAACCTTTGCGACGGGCGTCGAAAGGCACCGATGCCGACAACGGATCCTCATTCTGTGTGAGGGCTTTCATGTTGTTGAAGCCTGCAAGGGCAATATCGCAAATGGCACTCTCGGCACCGCCGCAAATCATGGCGTCGGCACGTCCTTCACGAATCAGACGATAGGCTTCGCCCACAGCGTGGGTGCCCGTGGCACAAGCCGTCACTACGGGCAGGTTGGGTCCTTGGCAGTTGTATTTAATAGCCACATTGGCCGAGCCGATATTGGCAATCATCATGGGAATGAAGTGAGGCGAAACACGACGTGTGCCTTCTTCCATGAGTTTTGTATGTTCGTTATTGAAGGTCTTGATGCCACCAATGCCCGAGCCTACTGCACAACCGATACGCAACGGGTCGACATCGGTACCCACTTGCAGTCCACTGTCGGCCATGGCCTGTTGGGCTGCCGCCAGCGCAAAGAGGGTGTACATATCGTTGCGGCGCACTGTGCCCTTGTCGAGGCCAAACTCTTCTGGATTGAAATCCTTCACCTCGCCAGCCACGTGGATGGGCAGTGTGTCGCTGTGGGGAGCGGCTATGGGGGCAATGCCGCAACGTCCGGCTATCAAGCCTTCCCATAATGTCTGAATGTTGTTGCCAAGCGGTGTCACGCACCCAAGGCCTGTGATATATACTTTGTTCATGATAATCTTTTTTTGGTTAATAACTTTGTTTTTTGTCAAGCCGTGGTTTATACGGCTCGTTTAGTATCTCATCAGCAACGAACCCGTGGTGAATCCCGAGCCAAATCCGCTCAACACAATCAAATCACCGCGTGCTATTTTGTTGTCTCTTACCAATTCATCCAACAGGATGGGAATACTGGCCGACGATGTGTTGCCGTATTTCTGTACTGTGGTGGGGTATTGTTCGTCGGTGCCACCCAGATACTGTTGGATTCCCTTGATGATACGCATATTGGCTTGGTGAAGAATGAAGTATTTCACATCCGACACCTTGTATCCTTTGTTCTCAAGCAGATGGTTAATCTCTGCCGAACAATTCGATACTGCCATGCGGAATACCTCACGGCCTTGCATCACCATAGGATGGTCCACATAGACTCCATCCACCTCGAATGGTGTGGGCTCCAAGCGGTTGCGCTGGAAAAGAACTTCCGTGTTGCTGATGGTGGTCATGCGGGCACCCATGTATTCGCTGCCTTCCTCCACCACTGCGGCTGCAGCACCGTCGCCAAACAACACACTGGTCTCTCTCTGTTTCCAACTGCAGAAACGAGTGGGCTCCTCAGCCGCAAGTACCAGAATTTTCCGTGCGCGTCCTGTGGTCAGAAATGACTCTGCAATGTCCATGGCATACACAAAACCTGCGCATGCTATCCTTATGTCAAAGCAAGGGCATGTGGCACCGATGGCCCCCTGCACCATACAGCTCAGTGAAGGATAGACATAATTGTTGTTCACATTTGAACAAATAATGTAATCAAGATCCTCTGCCTTCAGCCCCGATGATTCAAGGGCACGTTGTGAGGCAGTAATGGCTAATTCAAGCAAGCTTTCGTCAGAGAGAATGCGACGGGTCTCAATACCTGTTCGGGTGCGAATCCATTCGTCGCTGGTGTCGAAGAACTCTGTCAGCATGTCGTTTGTCACGACTTTTTTCGGCAGAGCGCTTCCTGTTCCGATTATTTTCATGTTTGTAGTCCTTTTTTCCTTAGTATTATTAGGGTTTTATTGTCATTTTTATAATTCAAATCAAATTGCAAAGAAACGACGAAAGTTTCATATCTAAATGTTAAATTTAGCGTTATTGGCAATAATGTTGGCTAAAATGCGTTATTGTGGGTGAAATTCCAGCATTTTGGGCGAAAAATGTTAAATAATTAAGTGCAATGACCCTTGTAGATCAGTTAAAATTATATATTCCGAAGTTCTTGACACAAAAAAAGACCATTGTCCTTTTCTTTGCTCTGGTATTGTTCTTTTGTGCGTTTTTTGTCATTGTTTACAGGCCTATCGGGCTTTTTATCCCCCACGGGGTGCTCTATCCTCTCAATTATCGGTTCTATTCGCTGGTATTAGTCCTTTTGGGACTGGTGGTCTTCAGTGTAAGCCGATGGCTTCTATATATTATGAAGAAGCGTGTGGAAATGAACCTGGGTGCCTATTTCATATGGATTGGCGTTGAGTTTCTGGTTCTTATCATTACCATCTCTATCGTTGCATGGTATCTCAACGAAGACGGAAATGTTACCTTTTTCACATTGGTAGGGCGTGTGGTTTTCGATATTGTTGCGTTGCTCACTATGCCTTATATCGTCACAGTGCTTGTTTTCCTGCTTCAACAAAAAAGGATAGAGATTGCCTCTCTGACCAACCTGTTGTCAGAGAATACCGCTAACGTTCCCGATGATTCGCGCGACGGTGTGGTTCAGTTCTATGACAAGGGGGATCGCCTTGTTTTTGTAACCAAACGCAGCAATGTCCTCTATATCGAGGCGGCCGACAACTACACCGTCATCCATTACATCAGTGGCGACAAAGAAGATACAATCGTTCTACATAACTCTCTGAAAAATATAGCCGAGACCTTTTCGTCCCAAGGTATGGTGCGTTGCCATCGAGGCTTTCTTGTCAACCTTGAGAACGTAAAGTATCTGAGGAAGGAGAAAGACGGGCTGGTGCTCGAGATTGCTTACTGCGACCGTCTCATCCCCGTCTCCAAGACCTACGCCGAAGAGGTTGTCAAGCAGTTCGCCAAATAGGTTTTTCTAAGCATCCCCACACTCAGCGCAGGCGTCATGTAAGTTCGTCTGTGCAGTTTTGGTTTTATCGTCTGTGGGCTCCCGTATCCACATCCTATCGGTGGTTTTCCATAGGTGCAGTGTCGCTCCTGCATCGCTCTCTTTTCGCCCCTTCAACCTTTCTTCTTCCCCCACGGAGGAAGAGTTGGGGAAGAACGGGCAGGAGAAGAGCGTGCCGTGGGATCTTGAAGGATGGCATAGCAGTGAACATGGTTGGATTTGCTGGCCGACTTTTCTGCGGATTGCTTGATTATCAGAGAATCAGTGCTATGGTTTTGTATTTGTGTTAAAAAGACACAGATGGACAATAAAGTTGCGAAATAGGCGTTATTAAGTTATTATTAACAAAATTCTATTATTATGTTAGGTATTCTTTTAACAGTTATTGTCGGAGCATTGGCTGGTTTTCTGGCTGGCAAGTTGATGAAAGGCTCTGGTTTTGGTTTCCTTGTCAACCTTTTGGTTGGTATTGTAGGGGGTTACTTGGGTGGCAACCTGCTCGCATGGCTGGGTATTAACTGGGGAAAGACTTTTCTTGGTTATCTTGTCACAGCCGTTATCGGAGCTTGCCTCTTGTTGTGGGTAGTATCGCTGCTCACAAAGAAGAAGTAATCCGTCAACGGTTATATTTTCAGGCCTGTATGCCGTCGTGACGCATACAAAAAAAGGAGCTGAGGCCCCGCTATCGGGATCGCGGCTCCTTTTTTAGGGTGTGGTTCTGTCATTTAACCCAAATCGGTCATTAGGGTTTATGACAGATTAGTATTTGTTTCGAGCAGATTGGCCGCATCGCTGTCGAAGACGTAGCGGGCTACGGCGAGACAGGGATGTGGACAAGATGCCGAAAGAAATGCTGATATGGCATAAACAGACCAGAAAAAAAGAGAGATTGATTGAAAAGTCGGTCTAATGACCGATTTGGGATTATCATTAATTGTCATGAATATATGGTCATTACACGGTAATTCATGTTAAAATAAGAGGTAAAACATGAATTATCATTACCAAGCAATGTATTATTTGGATAATTATTGGAGGTTGCCTTCAGAACACGAATGGCACGAATCAAACGAATTGTTATTCGTGCGATTCGTGTTATTCGTGTTCGTCAATATAGTAGGTGGTTGCATAAAGTGAATAGTGCATTTGGAATTGGAGACACTTCTTGACTTCTGCTATTGCAGGATGAGTTTCTGCGAGGTGGCGCCTGCGGGGGTGCGGACAATGGCTATGTAGGTGAAAGAAGTTCAAGGACGAAGAGGCGGGGCGCAAACCCCGGAAAAGAGGGGGAGAGAGCCACACCCGCGGCCTGTCGGACGAGCTTGTGTGCGTTCCGTGCGCCATCGACAGGAAGGGGAATGCCGTGAGCAAGGTGGCCAAGCTTGGCAAGTGCTCTACCAAGGCCGTAAGGGAGGTGCTCGGCGGTCATGTGAGTCCCGATGCCACACTGTGCACCGACGAGGATGCCTCTTACCGTAGATTTTCCAAGGACAACGGCAATGGTCTGGTGCAGATAAAAGGAGGCAAGAAAACCGTGAAAGGCATATACCACATACAGCACCTCAATGCATATCACTCCAAGCTGAAGCTGTTTCTCGCCGGATTCAAGGGAGTCTCGTCAAAATACCTTAACAATTACCTGACATGGAACAATGTCGTGGAACACAAGACGGGGACACTCCGCGAGAAAGTGGCCAGAATGATGCGCTATGTGGCATCAACCATGTTTGAAGAAGCCTGCACGTCCATTCCCTTACGCCCCAGTCTACCCATCCTTGTGAAAAATCAGTCTTGAATTAAATAAGAGCGATTAAAATAAAGCCTTTGCATTATAGGGTAATATTAATTCCCATACTAAATGACAATGGGACATAGCGTAAAACTGGGTCTTGGGGCCACAGGAACATGTGAATGTAGCCCAACTGTGTCTGGAACTTGACGCAATCGCCGCCTATACGGAAAAACACCTGGGGTTCAAGCAGTGTACTCCATCGTGGTCCAAAGGGGTCTTCGCCATAAGAGTATCCTCTCGAAACGCCCCTGAAGCAGGAGAACATCCTCCCTGCTTTCATTGATAGTCCTATGTCGCTATGCTCACTTAGATGCCATCCATAATTAAACTGGGCAAAACCGCAAAAGTATGGACCACGCGCCGAGGCCGCTTCAGCATCGATATAAACATTTCCGTTTCCGTATCCGACGCCGAGATAGCCTTCCCGGACTCTTTTGCCCAATGACCTGTACAGGCCGAGAGCCGCATGGGAATAGTGGACATCTCGCGACTCGTAATCGGTATGCAGCTGCAATGCCAGACGGTTGGTCAAACCAGCCGATATTGTCGCTGTAGCACCTGTGGCTGGGCATAGATATACCGAACCCGCCACCCTGACATCGCCCTTATGCTCAATAAGTGGCACATCTGCCAACTGTGGTTTGTAGAGCCAACAGCCCGATTCCATGAGCGACAGGGCAACAATGACAATGATATGGTTAATATGTTTCATGTTTTTTTAAAGTATTATTGTTTAAAGAATTTTAAAGAGTATGTGCTATTACGGCTGTGAACTACAACAAAATAAACACCTTGAGGAAAAGACGCTATGTTAAGTGTATAACGGTGTTGAACAATGTTGTCATCAGTATAAACCAAAAAACCTTGAGTGTTATAAATACGGATGCTGAATATAGTATCTGTAGGTAGATCTACTGTAATAATGCCATCTGACGGATTTGGATATATTTTTATTGCTGCACTTTGATGGTCGGTTTTAGTATATTGACCAGCAAATGCACTACTATCCAATTTGGATGAATGTTCCGGATCTGAGGAATCTCGGCTTAATACGCAAATAGGAAATTGGTTTTGTAGCAATTCCCTTCCATAACTGTTTTTAAACCGTATATTTCCGTAGTATAATCCATAGTTCATGTTTGTTCCGTCCCACAAATAAGCAACACCGTCATCACCTATAGAACCCGCACTTTGATAAACAGTGACACCTGCAGCATCACATAAAGAAAACTCCCATGAATCTGCATTTACTACTTGTAATTTGTATCCATCATCTCCCATGTATATCGCATTGTACCATTGCGGTACACTTATAGCCATCCCATTTCTCCATTCCTCATCTATGCTAACATTTACTTCACTACCCCTTTTTGCCCAGAAACCATCTTTTAATATGGCTTCATTACCCGACTCAATAACTAATCTACCATCTGGCTCAACCCAAAGTGGGTTGTCTAAGGATGGCAAAATCACCCTATCTGTGGCGAACTCATTCCGTGAGAAACCCGATGGTACTTTCGTGTAGTTAACTTCAGAAATGATCTGATTTATGCAATAAGTTGGCGAAATACCAACAATAGCGCGATTATTAATATCGTAGTAAGATGTCTCACCATTTTGTATTTCCTTAATTCTATCCAACCTACAAAAACAATTATTGTTTCCTCCATGACCCCAATTAACATGGTAAAAAATTCCTTCATAATTTTCCTGATACCCGTCAACAACAAAAAAGTGACCCTCAAAAAAAGCCCAACTATCGCCATAAAAGAGAACTGGCCGTTTATGATCTATTTCTGATTTAACAATATCGTTCCATGACGAACCAAATCCCCAGTCGGATTTATATATTTTGTGTGAGCCGTAATAACCATACCTATTGATTAGTGCATCAACAATATTATCCATTGTGGCAAAAGATCCAGTACACGCATAAGTCATACCAACAGCCTCCCCGCATTCTCGCAAAAAACGGGACAAAACCGATGCACTATCATTTGCTGTTGTGTTTCTCAATTTCGATGGCATGCTATCCCAATTATACTCACTTGATTCTGGCCAACGCCAATACCACATTATTTCACCTAAAGCGACCGCGGCGCATCCAACTGGTTCATGGTAACAGGCATAGCAATCAATAATCGTTGAAGGACAGTCTTGATTATACGATGGAGAACAACCGTTGTCGTAATTCTTCCCCTGGCTCCAACACAACCGCCCCCTTCCTGTCATATCCAAAAGGCTACCCCCGACAATATAATCACTGGAATATTTGGATTCAAGCATTAACTCCCACGATGGATGTGTTACCCCTTTATTTAAATCATAATAAATAATTGTGTCTAATTGAGCCGTGTACCATTCAATCAATTTCAAGAAAGCCTCTGGTATATTGTCGTTACCAGAGCGTGTAAACCCAAATGCCAGTATCGGCCCCACACTCATATCGGCAGGAACAAAACACCATGAACTATCATTGAAAACAATTTCATACAGACATAAATGATTTCCAATTGCCTTATAATTAACATATGATACTTCTGGAGTAGCTCTTTTAATATTTCTCATATGATTTGTTGAGACCTGAATAGCAACATCAAGACTAACATGCTGAGCAAACGCATCTAATGAACACATTAACAATGCAAACAATAATCTTTTCATAAATGATCAACAATTATTTCCTTCTATGTACTGTTTGTAAAACAAAGAAATCGCCATTGTCTATCGCTGCATTCAACCAGGCTGTATCAACACCATAGGTTTGGGTGCATTGAGGGCAATAACCCGGCACCGTTTCCAATCCCCAACTTCGACAACCTTGATATACTACAGAATAGTATTCGTCATACGGACAATCCACCAGAACATAGTCCTGCCAATGATTATTCCAATCATCCGGCACAAGACCTGCCTCCAACTCATCGTAAGTGAAATTTAAATAGGTCCATGAACTTGCATCGTAAGTACGTGAATTACTCAGATAGTACCCATTGTGCAATCGTATTGGCCTACAAATATCTGGTTTTACACTGGGTTGCAGTTTAAAATGATCAAAAATAACATAATATTGAGAATAGTCTTCACCATCGGGAAACTTGAATACACAATATTTCTCAACATACGTACCCTGTTTTCTACACCAATAATCCTCACAGGAACACATGAAGAAAGACATTATAAAAACAACACTGAGGCGAAACGGAAAAACTAATATTTTTTTTATCATGGCGTTTGTTTTTAGGTGGGTTCTATTTATTCACTTTTTGGTCATCCAAACAGACAGAACCCATTAATCTGCCAGACAATCGTTGTTTAACAATTGGTTTACGGGTACAAAGATACGACTATTTTTTCATTTGACAATAAATTATTTGTCATATTTTTGAGGGGGTGGGGGTAATCATTTGATATTCTGCCTATTGGATCGCAATTAAATTAGGTTGGTATTTCTTAATCTGCACAAGTCTGCACATGTTGTAGACAAGGTTTGTCAGTGCTATGTTGGCTTTTGGCCTCACCATTCCCACTAACGAATTGTTATTCGTGCCATTCGTGTTCGTCAATATAGTAGGTGGTTGCATTAAGTAAACAGTGCATCAGGATTTAGATACACTTCTTGACCTCTACTTATTGCAGGATGAGTTTCTGCGAGGTGGCGCCTGCGGGGGTGCGGACAATGGCTATGTAGGTGCCTTCGGGCCAGCTGGAGGCGTCGATTGTGGCGGAGTGGCCTTGGCAGTCCTGCGCCAGCATCCTGCGGCCGTTGAGGTCGTAGACCTCTAGGCAGAGGAGTGCGAAGGAGGAGAAGACCTCAATCCTGTCGCCGGCGGGGTTGGGGTAGGGGTGTTGTTTATTCTGTCAGCACGTATTTCCGTCCGTCGCTGGTGCTGAAACCGGCCAGCCCCCGGTCTTTCACCACCACAAGCGTGTCGATCGTGTGTCCGGGGTAATTTTCGTAATATGCAAAATATAGAGTATCAAGCAAACAGCAAATAGCTCCACCATCTACTCCATTAATTAAAGAATACCAATAATAAGGGAAACCAGCCCACCCTTCGACAATAGTGTCTTTTTGAACGGAAACATACGGATAATAACGATTATTGTATTCAGGAATCCACATTCCATCATAATCATTTTCTCTCATTCCTCGATAGAATAGCTCTATTTTGAGTTCATGGTTAGTATGGTTTATTTTACCTTCTAATTTTACATATAGTGCTGGGCCACATGTTGTTTTAACTCCAAAACCAATATTGTAGGGGCCTTCCATCGATACATCCGTCACGTTGAGCGACAGCGAATCCCCTTCATTGCTCACAAAGGTCAATGCCTGTCCCGAGGTATATGGGAAATACGTTTGTTGCATCTGTGGGGGGAATCCTTCGCAATGCCTTAAGCAGCCACTTAAAGCCAAGGTGGCCATTATTACTGTGATAAACAATATCTTTTTCATGATGAATACTAATTTATTGTTTAATAATACATTTTACTTCTCGGTTTTCATTGGTGTAGACTACTACATAGTAGCATCCCGAAGGTAACGAAGATGCGTCTATTGTCTTCCGATAGGAGCCTGTGGCTGCATCCTCGTGACATTCCATCATCGGTATCCCGATATTCTCTGTTGGCGAAACGGAGAGCAGTGCTGACAGCATCATTCATGGTAATTGATATCTGACCGTGCAGCATGAATGAGAAGCATATCAGTGTTACGACAAGGATATGTTTTTTCATAAGGCAGAAGTTTTGATTATGTCGGGAACAGTGTCCATATACAGCGGGATGAATGCATAATAGGGAGGAGAAGTCATCTTTGCATGATTACCGTCTTTGTGGCCACCTTCGTCATAATAATAACGCGACACGATATACACACGTTTCTTTCTGAAGGAGGATGGGATACGTCGGATAGAGTCCCGGAATTCTATATGTATATATTTGTGGTTAACGTCTTCCCCGGCTTCATAGAACTTGTCACTCAACTCGCGGCTTCGAGAACGGGAAAGATCCTGATCATATTGCATTAAAGATTCGTTAAAGTGAGTTTCGTCAAAAAAACCAGTGACCCAGATGGTGTCGCCTACCCGTTGCATTATCTCGTCCTTGCTCCTGTGACAATAGGAGAAATACGTATGTAGAGCCTCAACAGTGTTGTATTGGTTATCAAAGATGATAACTTCGTGGCATTTATTTTCTTTCTGGCAGCTTGCCAAAGACAGAACAACTGTTGAAAGCAACAGGCAGATGCAGTACTGAAGGATACTCTTGTTATTCATGGCCAGTTCCTTTCTTCAGTTTGTCTATCTGTTTCTGCAGTTCAATCACGTGCAGGGTCAATTCCTCCACTCCGTCAGAGGAGCCTGTGCCAGTAGTGGGGTTGGTGATGTGGAAGAGAGTCTCGTAGTAGTCGTATTGCGTTCCCCCGTCGCGGATGGGTAAGTCGTTGAAATAGCCTTGGGTGGTATGGACGTGCAGTGTGCCGACAGGTGGGTTGATGCCTATACCCAGGGTTGTAAAAGTTTGAGCGGAAACCTTCACAGAGAAGAGAGCCAAGGAAAGCATTGAGATAAATGCTATTTTTGTTGTTGTTTTGTTCATAATACGTTGATTTATGTGTTTTAGTGTAACTGTTTATTGACTATTCCCATTTGCAAATATAGCTTTTCTTTTTGAGATATTAAGTATTTAGTTTATTGCATTACATACTTATGGTATTGTATTCGCATGTGCGTTGTTTGGAAAGGAGCGACCGCTCCGTGCCCGGGTGCCGGCGGCGTGGGGGACGGACATTGGCACATGCACACCCCGAGCCCCGGCACCTTTTCTTTTGTCAGGCCCCGGCACAACTGCGTGCCTGCGGAGGCGGCTTTGAGGAAAATGGTTTTGTTTGTCATCATATTAGAGTTTTAAATTGTATTTGATAGATAAATCTTTCATCTTTTGGAAGTAGTAGTCGCAAAGGGCAGAAGCTTGTTCTTCTGAATCGATGTCGATGGCACAGACGCTTTTTTCGGGGGCTGTGTAGAATATGAAGATGTTGTTGGTCATGATGGAATCCATTCTTTGGTCGGGGTGGTGCTTGGGTGCAATACGCATCACCCAGGGGGCGGGATTGCCCGGGGGGTATTTGTCGCCGTTGAGGCATCCAAAGTCTTTTTCCAACCGTTGCCATGCCGACGAGTCGGTGGCGACGAGGAGAGTGGCATTGACGATGAGGGTGTCGTTGATGCGGTAGTTTTTAAGGAAAGAGGCGTTGACGCCTGGCTGACCGGCATAGAGGCGGTAGGTCTCGCTGCATTCTTCCAGGGGGAGGGAGGGCGGTTTATATCCGAACCAGAAGACGGATGCCACCACCAGCAGGGATATGACTGAGATGATGATGTAATGTTTTTTCATGACTCGAGGAATAAATTGTTGAGGATTATCGGTGCCTGAAAGGCGGACTGAAGGCTGGTGCTTGTCACGCTGTCGCACCGGTGGGAGGGTCTGGCAAGCATCTGGGCGGTGACGAGTATCAGCAGCATGGCTGCGGTTTTGCCGTACAATTGAAGGATCCGTCTGCGGTGCAGGGTGGCAGAGTGGGTACCCTGGGCTTGAGTGGCGGCCAGGATGCGGCGGTCGAGTTCTTCGCCGTCGAAGGGGCAGGTGTCCTGTCCGAGTGTTTGCTGCATGCGTTTGCATTGCTCTTCAAATGTCCTTTTCATATAGCAGTCTGATTTTATTGATTCCACGTGAATGACGCTGTCGGGCGGAGAGTTCGGAGATGCCCAGCATGCGGGCTATTTCGGCATAGTCGAACCCTTGCCACCGCGCTATGACCACTTCCCTTAGGCGTGGGGAGAGTTGGTCGACCATTTGGAGGAAGGCGATGTCGCTGTCGTCGAATTGGGTGGTGACGGCGTCAGGGTTGCCGGCGAAATCCCTTGTTGTTGTGACAATGGGGTTGGCGTTTTGCCTCCTTTTGATGTTCAGGAGGGTGTGGTAAGCCACTTTCAGCATCCATCCTTTGCTCCGCTCGAAGCGGTCTCCTTGTTTCCAGTTCTGCCACAGGGAGCACAATATCTCCTGGAAGGCATCTTCCGGTTCCCATGCAGGACTGAGGGAGAAGCCTTTGGCGATATGCCATAGCTGTTTTCTGTGTTGCCGTACGAAGTCGGCAAATTCCTTGTCGGGTACTCCTTGTGGCATAGTAGGGGTTCTTTTAAAGGCTAAAAGCACATTTTTGGGCCATTTTGTGACATCGGGTGAAAATTTTTTTTTAGGTGTATTGGTGTTTGGATTGTAAAACAGTGGTTTTCAGAGAGAATGTTGGACAGTTTTTTTCGCCAAGAACCCGTGTCAGCATCCCCTGCATAGGTGCACATTCTTTCATGGCGTGGTTTTTGATGGATTCCGTTATCACCTCGAATAATTAATTCAGAACACGAATGGCACGAATCAAACGAATTGTTATTCGTGCGATTCGTGTTATTCGTGTTTGTCAATATAGTAGGTGGTTGCATAAAGTGAACAGTGCATTTGGAATTGAAGACTTTTCATGATTATTAATTCTTATTATTAATCTGTTATCTCTTTTCGATTTGGTAGAGGATTTTTTATCTTTATATTAGTGATTAGTCGGTTATCCAATATCACAAATTCTTCGTTTTTGTTGGCGGCATGGAACATGCCTATCCTGAGGTTAAGTCTATCGATGGTGATGACGTCGATGGGTGCGTTGAGGTCGGTTACCCCACTGATTTCGGGATGTCCCCTTGGTGATATCTTGATGGTTATTCGGTCTGTGGGGAGATAGCTGTTAAGTTCTTGAATCGGGATATTGAATTCGTGCATCAACCGATACCAAGTATCGGAGTCCTGGACCTCGAGGAGCGTGGCACAGACGGAGAGGCTGTCGTTGATGCGGAAGTCCTTGATGAAGGTGGCCTCGATGCCGGGCTGCCCGGCATAGTGCTGGTAGGTCTCGCTGCACTGCCGGAAGGGGACTATAAACGTATGGTAGCGTATGAGGAGGGCTCCGCTTATCACAATAATGAATACCAACACCAGCAGAGTAGCACGGGCACCCCTGTTGGTAGTAAAGCGGGTACCCCTGCCGGTGAAGAGACGGGATATTTTGCCGGTGTGGCCAGAGGTCTTGCCGGAGGTGTCGCCGGATTGACCGTTGGGGTGTGGGAAGAGGGTTTTCATATTGAATCGAGTAGTGATTGCATGTATTCAATCTTCTGGTTGCAGTCTTTCAAGCTGCTTATGGCCTGTGAACCTTTGACAGGGCTGGGGAGGACGGTGAAGATCAAGAGGACAGCGACGCTGATGGGGATGAACGGGCGCAGGCAGAAAAGAAATAGGTCGTGACGCCATGCACGACGGATGGCCGAGGCAGTCCCCTCGGTGCCGACGCCCTCGGTAAGCTGCCGGATGCGCCGGGACTCTTCCTGCCAGGCGGCGACGTAGTCGTCGAACGGTATATTATCGGTTGTTTTCATGGTCATTCATTTCTTTTAGTTTGATTTTTATCCTGTGTATTTCATGTTTTACAGTGTTTGGGGAGAGCTCGAGTGTCTCGCTGATAGCTTGAATGCTGAGATTGTCGAGATAAAGATAGATGATTGCCTTGTCTTTCTCGTCGAGCCGTTCGATGAGACGGTAGAGCTGATCCACGAACTCGTTTGGGGGCGGCTCGGCAATCTGTTCCAACAGGGTGTCGTCGAGCCTGACAAAGGCTGGCGCGGCTGCAGTATGGCGTTTGTGGGAGATGGCGGTGTTGAGTGCCACACGATACACCCAGGTGCTGACTTTGCTGTCGTTCCTGAACTTACCCCAGCCCTCCCACAGCCGACAGACTATGTCCTGGTAGAGATCCTTCATCTTGTCGGTCTTGCGGTCGGTAAAGGTTGCACAGATGCTTAATATGATGCCCATGTTTTCCTTGAGCATCTTGTCGAACTCTCTGTCTTTTTCGTTTCGTTTCATAACAGTCATGCCACCGGATATATAACTCCCCTTTTGCCTATATTAGACGCACAACCCCCCAAAAAGTGCCTTGCATAAATGGGCTATTTTTCACTGCCATACGGAATAAACAACAGGACAGCACAATATGCGCGTGTTAAAAATGGTTAATCCAGAATCGGTCGTTAGATTGAGCCAGCTCTGGTTGAAGTGAAAGGAGAATAACGACGTTATTGTGTTAATTCGTTAAGCTGATTGACACGATAACATTAACACATTAACACATTCAAGCATTAACACATTGACCCTGCAAGGGTTCAATTTTCACTTCGGTAAGCACCGCCCCAGCCCAGTTTCTGGTGGATGGCGCTGAAGAAGCTCTGGTGACCCAGGCGCACAAGGCGGACGGTGAAGTTCTGCCGGGCGAGGGTGACGACGGTGCCGTAGGGCATGGCCTGCCGTCGCGAGTCCATGCCGAGATAGAACTGCTGCTGCTGGGCGTGGGTGACGAGGCGCAGGATGGCGCTGTCCGGCACGATGATGGGGCGCAGGGTGAGGTTGTGGACCCCGATGGGGGTGATGACCAGGCAGCCGCTGTCGGGCGTGAGGATGGGACCACCGCAACTGAGGGAGTAGGCTGTGGAGCCAGTGGGCGTGGCCACAATGAGGCCGTCGCCGGCATAGGTGGCCACGAAGTCGTCGCCGACATAGAGGTCGGTGCGCAGCAGGGGGGCATCGACGAAGCGGTGGAGGTACACTTCGTTGAGGGCAAAGGTGGAGTGGCGGTCGTCGGCATGGTCGGCAGTGACATTGAGGAGGGTGCGGGGCTCGAGGGTGTAGCGGCCGGCCATGAGGTCGGAGACGAGGCTGTCGATATTGTCGCGCCCGGCGGTGGTGAGGAAGCCGAGGTGCCCGAAGTTGACGCCAAGGACAGGGATGTCGCGCCCAGCCAAGAGATGTACGGAGCTGAGGAGGGTGCCGTCGCCTCCGATGGAGAGGAGGAAGTCGAGCGGGCAGTCGGGCAGCCGGTCGTGGACGATACAGGTCTGCACCCCCCGCTCGTTGAGGAGGGCGATAAGCCTGTTGAGCTGGGGGGCGTCGAGGTGCTGCGGGTGTTCCGGCGCACATACCGGCGTCTCGCCTGTGGCGTCAGTACTATTGCCAACCTGGGCGGCAGGTTCGGCGGCGGTGTTGCGGAGATAGAGTGCTATGTTCATGTATGCGTGAATGTATTATCGTGTTAATGTATCATTCGGGCTGACGAATTGCGTGTCGGTGCTTTCCTTACCGCAGCAGGGTGACGGTGCCGGCGTAGGTTTTGAGTGTTCCGTCGGCATGGCGGCATGTGGCGCGATAGACATAGACACCTTGCTGAAGAGGTTTGCCGAGGGGGGAGGTGCCGTCCCAGCAGTCGCCGAGGGTGCTGGTGCTGAAGACGCGCTGTCCCCAGCGGGAGAAGATGTCGAGACGGTAGTCGCGCGCCAGCGGTGCGACAAAGGTGGGGCAGAATCGGCCGAGGTCGGGATGGCCGCCATAGATGACGTTGGGGAACCATGCCGAGGGTTCGGGGGGCTCCGGCAGGAGGACACAGACGGTGTCGGAGACAACGGCACGCAGGCCGCAGCGGTCGGGGACGTGGAGGCGGTAGGAGTAGGCCGGTGCGGTGCGGCTGACGGTGCTGTCGACATAGGTGAAGGTGCCTTGGCCGGAGGGGTCGGCAGGACGTGTGCGGGAGGCTATCGGCTCGAAAGGGGACCAGTAAAGCACGTCGGGGTTGTCGGGCGAGGCGGTGGCGGTGGAGCGCATCAGCACGTAGTCGGCATCGTGGAAGTCGGGGTCTATCTCCAGCCGTAGGGATACGGCAGGGACGGTGTCGAGGTAGGCGGCGGAGATGATGTTGGCGTAGCGGGCTGTGTCGCCATGGTCGAAACGGAAGGTCTGCACACGCGAGAACGCCATGAGGCCGCTGTCGACGGAATGGACGGTAAGATAGGCGTGGAGTTGGCGCACAGCGAAGTCGGGGATGTTGATGTCGTGGATGAAGGGGCCGTCGGGGCCAATGCTGAAGGTTTGTTCCTGGGTGCCATTGTCGAGGGTGTAGTGCAGACGGTATTCGCTGACACTGTCGGGCATATTGATATAGCGGTTCCATGAGCAACGCAGTTGCTGCGAGCAGGGCTCGGCGGAGATGCTCAGCACGGGGTTGCGATAGTATGGTGTGAGGGGGCTGGCCTGGGAACAGCTGTCGAAGGCAAGAATGCGGAAGGAGAACTCGGCCTGTGCGTTTTCGTCGAGGGAGAGGTCTTCGGGGCAGAGGTATTCGGTGTTGAGCCTCCCCCAGACGGTGTCGTAGTCGAGGCAAGGGGAACCCATGCAGATGTAGTAGCCCATGACATCAGTGTCGGGGCTTGGGTACCAGCTGAGGAGAATGCGGTTGAGGAGGGTGTCGACGGTGCAGAGGCGCAAGGAGCAGGGGGCCGTAGGGATATTGTCTTGGTAGTAGAGTCCGGCAGTGTCGGACCGGAGGGCGGTATCGCGCAGCAGGGCGGTGACGCAGTAGCTGACGGTGTCGGCACAGACGACACGATGGAGGGTGTCGGTGAAGTGTGTGTCGGCAAGGGTGGCTATGGGCGCGAAAGCGGCTTGGTCGGGGTAACACCGGAAGAGCTGATAGGCCGAGGCGCTGTCGATGCGGTTCCAACTGAGCTGCCCCACATGATGGCTTGTCACCACCGACTCGGTGAAATGCAGTGCGGCAGGTGTCTGGGCGGCAAGGCAGCAAGGCCACAGCGCGAAGGCACAGAGCACCAGCACCGGAAGTGCCGACAGGCGGCGGAGCAGGGCGATATGTTTATTGGACGGTGACACAGGTTGAGGGGTTGGTTGGATGATAGGGCCGGAGGGTTGCTGCGTTATTATTGATTGACGATGGCCGAGGTCTGCACGAGCTGGCTGTAACGGCCTTGGCGCTGAAGGAGCTGGGCGTGGGTGCCGGTCTCCACGATGCGGCCTTGCTCGATAACAGCGATGAGGTCGGCCGAGGCAACGGTGGAGAGCCGATGGGCAATGACCAGAGCCGTGCGCCCGGAGAGGATGGAGAGGAGCGCCTGGCGGACGAGGGCTTCGCTCTCGGTGTCGAGGGCGCTGGTGGCTTCGTCGAGGATAAGGATGTCGGGCTCGGAGAGGACGGCACGGGCAATGCTGATGCGCTGCCGCTGGCCGCCACTGAGGAGGGCGCCTCCGTCGCCGACAGGAGTGTCGTAGCCCTGCGGCAGCTGGAGGATGAAGTCGTGGGCGTTGGCTATGCGGGCAGCCTGCTCAATCTGGCGGTTGGTGGCCTGCGGCATGCCGTAGGCTATATTGTTGCGGACGGAATCGTTGAAAAGGAAGGTGTGCTGCGCCACTACGCCGATGTGCCGGCGGAGGGACGAAGTGAGATAGGACTGGATGGGGCGACCATCGATGAGTATCTGGCCGGAGGTGGGTTCGTGGAAACGCATGAGGAGGTCGGCAAGGGTGGATTTGCCGGAACCCGAACTGCCCACCAAGGCCACAGTGGCGCCACGCGGCACGGTGAGGTTAATGCCATGCAGGACTTCGGTGCCGGGGAGGTAGCTGAAATGCAGGTCGCGGAACTCGATGCCGGAGGTGAGCCCGGGGAAGGGCGTGGCCTGGGGAGTGTCGGGCTGGGTCTCGGGCTGGTTGAAGAAGGACTGCAGGCGATCGGTGCAGGCCTGTCCTTTCTTGATTTGCGAGATGGCGGTGGTAAGCTCTTTGGCGGGAGGTATCATGAGGACGAACATCATGATGTACGAAACAAAGAGCTCGGGGGTGATGCCCGAATCGCCCCTGATGACCATGGCGGAGCCGAAGAGGAGGATGCCTATCACCACGCTGTTGCCCAGAAAGTCGCTGACGGGCGAGGAGAGGTCGACACGCCGCAGCACCCGTGTGCGGAGGCGTGCATAACCCACACCGGCCTGGCTGAAACGGCGGTTGGAGAACTCGATGGCGGTGTAGGCCTTGATGACTTTGAGACCGATGATGGTCTCCTCCATGAGCGACATGATGGAGGAGCCGCGCTGCTGCAGCTCGACCGACTCGCGCCGCAGGCGGTGCGAGATGCCCGAGATGACAAAGGCCACCACTGGCAGCATGCAGAGGACAAAGAGCGAGAGCTTGACACTGATGTAGAAGAGCATGGCGGTGTAGAGCAGGATGCTGACAGCAGCCATGAAGAGCTGCTGGAGCGAGCCAAGGACGCTCTCGTCGTATTCGGTCATATCACCGGCAAAGCGGGCAAGGATATCGCCCTTGCGATGGGTGCCGTAGTACGATAGGGGCAGCCGCAGTGCTTTGCGGAAGAGCTGGCTGCGGAGGTCGCGGACTATACGCGAGCGGATGACCGCTATCTGCACATTGGAGAGGTAGTTGAAGATGTTTTTGCAGGAGTAGAGCACCAGCAGGATGAGCGAGAAGTAGATGAGTGCATGTTTGGGACCGAAGGCGATGAGCCATGTGTAGAGGCGGTCGAGCAGCTGCGAGAGCAAGCTCTCACCGGCACTGGGGACGACAAGCGAGGAGGGGTCGGGAGGGAACAGGATTTTGACAAAATCGGCCACAGAGAGCGCTGTGGCCATGGTGAAGAGCACCGCCAGCACCACAAAGAACCCATAAGCCGCCAAACGGGCGACATAAGGGCGCATGTGGTGGAAGGTGAACGACATACAAGTATACGTTATGAGTGGTCGGCAAAGCGTGGGGTACGACGGGACATTACCTGTATCTCCCCACTATTCGCCAACCACTCTCCACTAATCATTGAATAGTTTGTAGCCTAAATAGTTGTGCGGAGTGATGGAGCGGATGCGCTCTTTGACGGAGGCATCGACATCCAGGGTCTCCACAAAGTCGGCAATCGTCTGGGCAGTGACTTTCTGGTTGGTACGGGTGAGTTGCTTCAAGGCCTCGTAGGGGTTGGGGTAGCCCACGGAGCGCAGGATAGTCTGCACTGCTTCGGCCACGACAGCCCAGTTGTTCTCCAGGTCGCGGGCGATGGCCTCCTCGTTGAGCAGGAGCTTGTCCAACCCTTTCTGCAGGGAAGCCAGGGAGATGAGTGTATGGGCCACGGGGACACCGATATTGCGGCTGACGGTGGAGTCGGTGAGGTCGCGCTGTAGACGGGAGATGGGGAGTTTGTGGCTGAGGTGCTCGAAGATGGCGTTGGCCAGGCCGAGGTTGCCTTCGGCATTCTCGAAGTCGATGGGGTTGACCTTGTGGGGCATGGCGGAGGAGCCTACCTCGCCGGCTTTGATCTTCTGCTTGAAATACTCCATGGAGATATACGACCAGATGTCGCGGCAGAGGTCGATGAGGATGACGTTGATGCGCTTGCAGTTGTCGAAGTATGCTGCCAGATTGTCGTAGTTCTCAATCTGGGTGGTGTACTGAAGACGCTCGAGCCCCAGATGCTCTGCAACGAAAGCGTTACCGAAGCTGCGCCAGTCGACCTCGGGGTAGGCTGCAAGGTGGGCGTTGAAGTTGCCTGTGGCACCGCCGAACTTGGCATTGAAAGGAATCTGACCGAAATAGTCCATCTGCCTGCGCATACGGTAGGCGAAGACCATAAGCTCTTTGCCCAACGATGTGGGCGAGGCGGGCTGGCCATGGGTGTGTGCCAGCATGGGGATGTCGGCCCACTGGTGGGCACGCTCCTCGATGGCGGCGAGAACCGTCTGGTAGCGCGGCAGCAGCACCTGCTCGTGACACTCCTTCAGGAGCAGCGGCACTGACGTGTTGTTGATGTCCTGCGAGGTGAGACCGAAATGGATGAACTCCTTGTAGGGCTCCAACCCCAAGGTGTCGAAACGGCGTTTGATGAAATACTCGACAGCTTTGACATCGTGGTTTGTGGTTTTCTCTATCTCTTTCACCTCAAGGGCATCCTGCTCGGTGAAATGGCGGTAGATGTCGCGCAACTGCTCGGCCATGCCGGGTTGACGCTGAAACAGTTCGGCCACAGGAAGCTGAGGGAGGTCTCCCAGGGCTATGAAATATTCGATTTCGACCCGGACACGGTAGCGGATAAGCGCACCTTCGGAGAAATAGGATGCAAGCTCATCCACCTTGTTACGGTAGCGCCCGTCGATGGGCGAAATGGCATTAAGGCTGTTCATATTGTTCTTCAGATAGTTTTTGTTTTGATAACCTGGTCGCTGTCCACTTGGCTGTTGAGGAATTTGTGTTTCTCCAAAAGCTTGATGACTTTCTTGTCGTGCGAAGCATCGATAAGGGCTTGGGCGTAAAGCGTGTTGTGCATATCGGTGCCCAGAAACTCCACCCAGCCTTTCTCTATCATCTCGAAAGCCTTACGGCGGGAACCCTCGCCATAGAAACCTATCAAGGAGAGGATGTTGATTTGGAAATAGACCCCCATGTCCTTAAGTTTCTGCAATGCCTGCGAGGAGCTGCTGTAATAAGGATAGCGTTCGGGATGGGCGAGAATGACCTCGTAATTCTTCATCTGCAGGTCGAACATCACCTGGTCCAACCCTATCACCTGTTGGTGGAGGGAGAACTCGGTGAGGAGGAATTTACCGCCCACAAGGAGGAACTGCTCTTTCTTGATTCTGTCGGCAAACCCGCTGTCCACCCTGTATTCGCCTGCCACACCTTTCATCTGGGGAATGCCCTTGGCATCCATCCCCTTGAAGTCGAGGAGCATGTTGTCGTAGCGATGCAATATGTCTGATTCCTCGTTGGGAAATCGGGGATACTGATAGTGGGGAGTGCAGATGACCCGTTCGAACCCTGCATCGTGCATCACCCGAAGGCAGGCCAAGGACTCCTCATTGCTCTTGGAACCGTCGTCCACCCCAGGCAACATGTGGCAGTGTATATCCACTCCCAAAGATGCAAAGGTAGGGATAGCGGTCTTGGGCTTTGATTTCAGAAAACTAAACATGTCTATATTTATTTTTTACTGATTGTTAAAGTGTATGTATTCATTTCAACATTTATTCCACCCTCTCGATCTCGGCTCCGAGGGCTCGGAGACGC
>JAEEGG010002554.1_pt1 | contig 46754 bp, 35 predicted proteins | sample 9134161 | NCBI WGS metagenome assembly JAEEGG01 (sample SAMN16246543, study PRJNA631951) | gut metagenome | biome: gut microbiome; feature: rumen; material: CR-attached | host: Bos | place: Iran: Karaj | collected 2018-10
CGAAATGGTTGATTTTGTCAGAAATCATATACTTGATGCCACCGGGATTCTCTTGGGCCACATAAGTCATGAAGTAATGGCCATCGGGCATCGGGCAGATATCGGCATCCAGTACCTGTATCTTCTTGTCAGGGTATTCGAAAAGCAGCTGGGGCTCTGTCTCCAAGGTTGTGAAGTCTTCATTAGCATAGCTATAATATAATTTGGTACGACCGCCCGCGAATTGGCGGATGGTGAAGTAGACCATCGGTTTACCAACTTCCGGATCCCAAATAGTCTGGGGTGCCCAGGCACAACCAATCTCTCCGAACTTCTCGGGAAAGAGTTCGTCGATGTGTACTTCGGTATGGGTCCAGTGTATTAGGTCGTCTGAAGCCATCAGTACCAGTCCGCGGTTGTTACCCCAGCCGTATTTGTCAGGGCGTTCCCATTGTGAGGTACGGAGTCCTTTCTGCTTGCCAAATACGTGTAGGTCGGTCATGGCGATGTAAAACTTTCCGTTGGGTGCACGGTAGAGGTGAGGATCGCGAATTCCCCGCTGGTCTGCGATGGAATCGCCAGAAATGATAGGGTCACAGCCGTTAATCGCCGTGAATGTATAGCCGTCATAGCTGATGGCCATGAAGAGCGAATGTGTAGGATCATTGAAATAGGTGAAAAGATAGGCTCCCATATCTTTTTCCGACAGTTGCTGTTGTCTTTTAGCTTCTGCGGATGAAATAACAATGGTTACCAGACAGAGTAATAGTTGTAGCTTTCTCATGTTGTAATTGTTAGTTGATGATTTCGGATGCAAAATTAAGAAGATTGATTTATATCAAGGGTTCTTCAGCGTTATTTTGTGGGAACAAATCGTGAAAACTAACTATTTTCTGCTTTTTTTTTGCCATTTGGAGAATGTTTTGTAACTTTGCGGGCGATAAGAGCTAACTAATGACAAAAAAAGGATTACTGCTACTTTCTGTCCTGATGTGCTGTATCTCAATGGTAGCATGGCATGTGCCAGTCAGGATTGTGTCTCAGACTCCAGTGGAGGGAGCTGAGGAGGCGCGTTGTCTGAAGTTTGACCACAACGGATTGATGTGGATAGGTACAGATCTGGGCGTGTGTGCCTACGATGGTTACCGTTTCAGGACTTACCGAAACGATGCCTATTCGCCAGGAATCCTGCCCAATAACTATGTACTCAGAATCACAGAAGCTCCTGAGGATCGTTTGTGGCTTGGCACACGAGACGGTTTGACATGTTTCGATCGCCGTCGGAATACGTTCCGGTCCTATCATCTTCAGAGTCAGAATGCGCGAACGATTGATGCTTTGTTTACTTCTTCTGATGGAACGATTTGGGTAGGAACGTCTAATGGCGTGTCGCGCTATGATGCTGAAACCGACGAATTCACAGACATCAGCATGGTTGCTGGTGTGCGGTCTTTTTCCGAAGATAAGAAAGGTAATATCTATATTGGAACTTGGGAAGGCGGTCTTTTCCGTTTAAACCCTAAAAGCGGTAAGCTTGTGGCTTATCCCCGGTTGAGTGAGCGCAATACGGTACAATCGCAACTGGTGGATAGTCGTGGCCGACTTTGGATTGGTACATGGGAGAATGGTATCATCCGTCTGGATCATCCCGAGAATGAGTCTAATCCCGGCGTCCATAGGATGAACGAGGGACGGCCTGACTTCAGGACGTTCCATCAGTTGGTAGAGGATTCTGTAAGCCATGCCATCTGGGGCTGCTGCATTGAGGGCCTTACCAGCGTTGACCTTGATGACGAACAAAAGGTGGAGAACCACTCCGAACTCAGTTTCTGCTATAGTCTCGCTACCGACGGGCATGGCAATCTGTGGGTGCTTACCCGTAATCAAGGTCTGGTTCACCTTAGTACCAAGCCGTCGCCTTTCCATTTCTACCATCTCAATACAACAGGGTTAGAGTTGCCCGTCAATCGCATACAAACCGTCTATACCTCCGACGGCAATTATTTTTGGCTTGGACTGCAGCCTTATGGGCTGGCGTTATATGATCGCAGGGAAAATCGTGTCAACTATAATACCCATATACCAGGTATGCAGCAGATGACGGGTACCAGTGGTATACATGTCCAGACAATCTATGCTTTCATACAGCGTAGTGAGCAGGAATTGTGGTTGGGCAGTTCACAGGGTATTGTGGTATGTCGGACTGGCGAACCAGCCCGGCTGCTGCCTCGTGAGAGGACCCCTTTTATAGGTGATGGAAATGTGAACACCTTCTGCCAGCTCCACGATGGAACGGTGCTTGTGGGACAAAGTGCCGGTATCGGTGTGGCATTCTCCGATACGCAAGGTCGTCTCTTGGTGAGCAATGTTGATGTGCGTCACATCATCGAGGGTCACGATCATCGTATATGGGTTGCAACCGATAATTCTGGTATCATTAGCTTCACAGGCGATATGCATCAACCACAATCGATACAGAGTAGGCTGTACGCTCCTGTCAAAGGCAACTATCCCCTCAAAGATGCCACGGCAGTCTACGAAGACTCGCACCATCGGATTTGGGCCATCTCTAATGGTGGAGCACTGTTCCTTTATGATGTGGAAAAAGATCAGTTCATCGTGGTAAACCAACGTTATCATCTCAATGTCAACCGTATCTATGCTATTGGCGGCGATGAGAAGGGACAGCTCTGGCTTTCCACGGACAAAGGACTTATTTGTCTGAAGATTGATGATAAAGGGAAATGTCATCCTGCCTATTATAGCGTAGAGGATGGCTTGGAGAAGATCCGTTTCTCTGCCAACGGTCTTTCGCGTTTCGGCCAAGAATTGTTCCTGGGTAGCGCCAATGGCTTCTTTTCCTTCAAGCCAGCTCAGATGGATCACTGGCAACCAGCGGATTCTGCTTCTTTATTAGTTACTGGCTTACAGATCAACGACCGTCCCTACGAATGGCTTGACTCCGTTCTACAACACCGTATATCTGCCGAGCCACCCTATACCACTCGTCAAATCACGATTCCTGCCAGTATTCGGAAGTTCACGGTTGAGTTTGCACTATTGGCCTATCAAAACGAACAACAATGTAAATATGCCTATCGCCTTGAGGGTTATGACCATGATTGGCATCATGTTGATGCCGACAATCGTCAGGCCGCCTATCAGAACCTCCCTTCCGGTACTTATCAACTCAAGCTCCGTGCCATTGACAGCTATGGTAACTTGGTGGAGTTGCCATATGCCATTCAAGTACGTGTGTTGCCACCCTGGTATCGTACGTGGTGGGCATACCTTATTTATTTATTGCTATTGGGTTCTGCTGCCTATGGTGTCAAAGAGTGGTATAAGAACCGTTTGAACCACCGTGCCCGTCTGCAGCAGCGTGTCAATGAGTTGCTCCATTATCGTGAGATGATGGTCATGAAACAGTATGAAGGTGCCCGAAAGACTCTCGAAGCCGAGGAGCAGCAGCACTCTTCGCCCGATGAGCTGTTCCTTAGCCGCGCCATCGACTGTGTGAAGCAGCATCTTGACGATGCAGACTATGACCGAGAGCAGTTTGCTTCAGATATGTGTGTGTCCTCATCGACACTTTACAATAAGCTAAGGGCACTGACAGGTCAGAACGTTACGTCCTTTATTAATTCCATTCGTCTGAAGGAGGCCTGCCGTATCGTTCGACAGCGCCCGGATATCAGTATGACAGAATTGTCAATGGAGGTAGGCTTCAATACACCTAAGTATTTTACCAAACTTTTTAAGAAAGAGTTTGGTATGCTCCCACGCGAATACGTAGAGAATGGAGAGGTATAATATTATCGTTTCTTATATATCCTCACAAAATCTATTTCATAACGCATAGGCAGGGTTGCATCATCGATAGCACCTCCATTGAAACCACCAAGAGCCAGATTAAGAAGGATATATTGTGGAGTAAGGAAAGGATTCTTCCCTTCCCCCATACTGCCGTTTTTAGTTGCTTTCAATGGTATCTCATTCAGGAGCTCCTCATCCAAGAAAAGTTGAATACAGTCTTCGTTCCAATCCATCCGCCAAAGGTGATATCTTAAAGCCCAACCAGGATCCTTGTCAGTAAAATGCGAAAAAGAAATCTTCTTACTGTTCCATACAGCATCCCATCTGTTATCATTTCCCCAGGCTGCATTTGCTAAAATATAAGGGACACCGTTTATCCGATAATATTCCATTAAGTCAACTTCTCCGCAAGAAGGCCATTCATAACAACTGCCAAGTGTCCAAATGGCAGGCCATGCGCCCCCACTCGTCGGAATCCTGGCACTTACTTCCAACCTTCCAAAAAGAAAGTCCTTCTTTCCCCTTGTGTTCAGACTGGCTGAAGAATACTCGATGAATTCGCGCTTTTCACCCCAACGGGTACTATTGGGATTGTACGTCGGATTATTAAGATACTCCTTTCTTGCCTCGATAATCAGTAGACCGTCTTTTTGATAAGAATTCGATGCCTGATACCATTGAGCTTCTTCATTACGGACAAAGCCCTCTTCAAAATTCCATATAGTACTATCAGGCGCCCCTTCACCATTGAACTCGTCACTCCATACCAGTTCCCAGGTATGATCTTCAGGGATATTGGCCTGAAGAGGTGCGACCAAGATGGTCATTATAGCAATCAACAAATACCTCATTTTATAACTTTTAAATGAACTGTTTGAAAGCTTCGTCGTACTCAGGACTGGGGGCGAGACGACCATTGACAATGCATACCAGTTCTATGTCACCACGAAAACAGAGTTTCTCGTCGCTGGCCCGATAGATAGCCTGATGGAACACGTATTTGATGCCCTCTTTGGTGAGTGCGAGGCGCGAGATAAACTCATCGTCGCAACGCAGAGGGGTCTTGAACTGCAGGTTCATGCGAGCCACAACGGCATCGATGCCCTTCTCATGGAGCTCGGCAAAGCTAACTCCAAGACTACGAAGGAAGAGGTGGCGCGTATGCTCAGCATAATGCAGGTAATTGGCGTTGTTGACAATACCTTCGATGTCGCACTCATAGTCGCGCACCTCCATACGGGTTTCAAAAATGTAATCCATTCTTAAGCTGAATATGTGTTGAGAACATTTATTATTTCGATGAAATGGGCAATTTTTGTAAGATGCTCATGCTCTATCTCCTCCGTATGTTGCTCCAGCTGCCAGGTGACATGGAAGGGGATATAGATGGCAGAGGCTCCTATGGCAAGGGCTGGAACAATGTCGCTCTTCAAAGAGTTGCCTACCATCAGCAGCTGTGAGGGCAGGATATCCAGATGCTCGCAAAGCTGCTGGAACTCCACCTCTGTCTTGTCCGACGTGATCTCCACATGCGAGAAATACTTGGCGAGGCCACTACGATGGAGCTTGTTCTCCTGATCCTGAAGCTCGCCTTTGGTAAACACCACCAAGCGATAGGGATAGGCCTGCAAGCGCTGGAGTGTCTCTTCGACCTCAGGCAGAGGGGTGGCTGGCAAGTGGAGCAACGACTTACAATGACTGAGCAGATCGGCAAGCTGAGCAGCAGAGAGATGATCGCCAGCCACACGCAGGGCTGTCTCGATGATCGAGATGGTGAAAGCCTTACAACCATAGCCGAGATCGGCCATATTGCCTGCTTCCGTCTGGTAGAGCTCTTTCGCCGGCACCTCGCAATAGGGCGCAATGAGTTCGTAAAGATGGTTCTCTACCGCTTCGAAATGCGACTGACAATCCCAGAGGGTATCGTCGGCATCGAAAGCAATTACTCGGAGTGATGGCAATGTGGGCATAGTCCTTTAATCATGTAATTAGCAGAATGGGCGTCGAAGCCAGGAGGCAGCACCACCTCAGGCAACTCAACGCCATCGAGACAATAGGTCTGCTGACACTGTTCGCAATAGAAATGCGGATGCTGGTCGTCGTCGTGCTCATGACTATGACTATGACAGAGCTCATATCGCGCTCCATCGCTGCTGCCCTCGATGACATGCACCAGATGGCTCTCCCGGAAAAGCGTGAGGGCACGGAAGATGTTTGACTTGTCGATCGTCGCAATACGGCGCTCCAGTTCTGCCAGCGATTGTGGCAGCATCGAGGTGGCCAACGCCCTCAGCACAACGATGCGGTTGGCTGTCGGCTTGACGCCATGCTCCTCAAGCAGTTTGACACAGGTTATCTCGTCCATTCTTTCAGTTCTTTCCTGCAAAAGTAATCATTTCCCGCCAATTGACCAAACATTTGCGCGAAAATTGATGGGAATAATTTGCAGGTGTCAAGAATTTCTGCTATCTTTGCAGCCAGTATCCAAACAATTAATGAATAAGACAATGACTAAGTTTCTCCAAAGCGCTTTGGCAGCCTTGTTACTGATGACGGCTTGCCCAGCCTCAGCCACGAAGTTTATCGGACTGAAAGTGATTGACAAGAACTACCTCATGGTGCATTTCCGTGATGGTGAGGTGCATTATCGTGATAATGGCACAGGCCCCAGCGCCTACTTAGGGCACTCCTTCGCGGAGGGCGACGATACCCTTGTGGTTTTCGGAGAGCGTCTGAAGACTGCCGAAGCCCAGAAGGCCGCCCTATGGAAAATTACCGATGGGTCAGGTGCCAGCTTCCAGCCATTGAACGTATGGCGTAAGTCGAAGCCCATGAATACAGACAATACGCTGACCAGCGAGTGCGACCACTGGCTATTCCTCCAGTTGCCCCAGTCCATGAAGCAGGGTAGCACCTATACCGTCAGCATTCCTGAGGGAATTGGCTCCGACCAGCCAACGGCCAGTGTCACCTTCGACATCTGGAACCAGCAGTCGGAGGCTGTCCACGTGAATATTATCGGCTACTCACCAGCAGAGCAGACCCATGCTGCCGACCTCTACCAGTGGTTGGGCGATGGTGGTCAGCGCGACTACAAGGACTGGGAAGGTCGTAAGGTATATTTATATAATGTGAACACCAAGAAAAAGCAGAATGTGGGTGTGGTGAAGTTCTGGAAACAAGCTTCCGCCTCCAAGCAGGAGGCTGGCGAGAAGGCCTTGGTTGGTACTGATGTCTGGAATATCGACTTCAAGGCCACTGCCCCTGGGCGCTATCGTCTGGTGGTTGAGGATGTAGGTTGCTCGATGGACTTTGATATCGCTTCCGATGTCTACTATCAGCCTTATCGCTTCTCCGTTCGAGGCTATTACTACATGCGTCTGGGTGAACCCAAGGATCCTGAACACGTATGGCCAGTACCTCGTCAGCCACAGTTTATCCCAGAGACTGATCCGAAGGGATTAACCATCTATAAGACAGATTTCCACCCGTTCTGTCAAGAGTGGAGAGACCTGCATACCGATGTATGGGATGAGCCTCACTTCAAACCTGCCCTCGCCTCGCGCTTCTGGCAGCACCGTCTGTCTGGTAATCCCGTAAACACAGAGGTAAAGGGTGGACATTCCGATGCCTTCGACTGGGATCGTCATCTGGCGCATGTCAGCAATATCTATGATATGCTCCTGCCTTATATTCTCTCTGGTGGACGACTCAGTGATGACAACCTCGGCATCCGTGAGAGTGGTAATGGTATTCCTGACATCATTGACGAAGCTCGAAATGAGGTGGACTTCTTCCTCTCTATCCGCGATGGTGAGGGCTATTCGCAGGGTGTCACTAATCCTGATAACAGCTGGAGTGTGATGTATCAGGCTGGTTGTACCACTATGGCCGCCTGGGCTAATGCTGCCAATTGTGCCATTACAGCCGAGGCCTTCCGTCTGGCTCAGAACGACTCGTTGAGAGCTTACTATACTGAGGAGGCTATCAAGGCCTTCAACTATGCCAGCAAACAGGAGTGGACACAACTCGACGACCTGCAGGACATCGGCTCGATGCAGATGCGTGGTCGCGACTTCCGTCAGTTGGCTGCCGCTTTCCTCTATAACGTGACTGGTGATGAGAAATGGGAGAAGATCTTCGCAGAGGAGAGTATGATCAAGGATGCGAAGTCGCCCATCTTCAGTAAGGGTCGTCATGGTTTCTTTGGTGTTGGTGTGATGCACGAGGAGAGCAAGGACATCGTACCTTTCTGCCAGATCTGGGCTGCTGCGGCCTACCTCACTTGTCCGCAGACACGCCATTTCGCAGAACTCTATCAGAACCTGAAGTCCAGTGTGAACGCCCAGGCTCTGGAGTATAACATCTCGCACATGGCAGAGCGCCCCTCTCGTCGTAGTGCCAACGACAGTCGCTGGCAGGTGTCTCAGAACCTCCAACTCGTGATGCTGGCTCACTACATTGCCGATAAAGCCCGTAAGAAGGAGCTGGAGCACGTGATGTACACAGAAGCCAGCTGGGCCATGGGACGAAATCCTGGTAATATCGTAGAGATGACAGGCTTGGGTGAGCGTCATATCACAGACTGCTACACCACTGGCCGTAACGATGGAGCCCCAGAGTGTCATCCTGGACAGACGCCTTTCAATGGCACAGAAACCTGGTCGCCTGGTCATAATGGTGGTGATGCCCGTGTGATCCTGAAGTACTGCTATCCTGCTTGGGAGATAGAGAATGGTGTGAACAAGACAACATGGCCTCGTCAGGAGTCTTACTTCAACCAGCGTTACTTCTGGGTAAACGGAGAGTTTACGCCTCGTGAGACCATGCGTGGTAAGATGGCACTCTTAGGATATCTTTATGCAATCAGATAAAAACTTATTTATATGAAGACTACATTATTAGCTATGACAATGATCTGTGCAACGACAGTTGTCCATGCACAGAAGCCTGCCATCCCCCGCGATGCGGCACTGGAGGCAAAAGTAGAGAAGACACTGGCCAGGATGACGCTCGATGAGAAGATCGGACAGATGCTCGAACTGAACCTCGACGTGATGGGCAAGATGACAGTAGAAAACGCCAAGGTGGATCGTGAGAAGGTACGCTCCGTCTTGCAGCAGTATGGCAGATCAGATGCGGAAATCGATGCGATGGTGAAGATGACAGATCAAGAGATCATCGACAAGTTGGGCGCCTTCCCTGTAGATATCTATCAGGGCGAGACCAAGCGTATCTGGAAAATCAACGAGGAAATGCTCGACACCCTCATCTCGAAGTGGAAGGTGGGCTCTATCCTCAATGCCCCAGGCTCCAGTGCTGCCAAGATGGACGATTGGCAGAAGTGGATCCGCCTGATTCAGGAGAAATCGATGAAGTATTTGGGTATCCCTGATATCTATGGTCTTGACCATAACCACGGTGTGACCTATACACAGGGCGGAACCCTCTTCCCACAACCTATCAACTTAGGTGCTACATTCAATACCAATCTGGCTTTCAGAGGCGCTGAGATAACGGCTTACGAGAGTCGTGCTGCCAACTGTCCCTGGGTGTATAACCCTGTGGTAGACCTGAGTCGTGACCCCCGTTGGCCTCGTGTGTATGAGAGCTTCGGTGAGGATCCTATTGTGAACGCCAAGATGGTGGTGGCTGAGATCAAGGGCTATCAAGGTGAGGATAACAACCATATCGATCGCTTCCACGTAGGTACCAGCACAAAACACTACTTTGCCTATGGTGCTCCCTGGACAGGTAAGGATCGTACCCCAGCCTATCTCAACCCGCTGATGATCCGCGAGAAATACTTCGAGCCTTTCAAGGCTGCTGCCCTCGCTGGCACGCTGACGATGATGGTGAACTCTGCCTCTATCAATGGCGTACCCGTTCATGCCAGCTATGAATATCTGACGAAATGGTTGAAGGAAGATCTGCAATGGGATGGTTTCCTAGTAACTGACTGGGCTGATATAAATAATCTGTACTCGCGCGAGAAGGTGGCAAAGGACAAGAAGGATGCTATCCGCATTGCCATCAATGCAGGTATCGATATGTCGATGGATCCCTATAGCGTGGAGTTCTGCATTCTGCTGAAGGAGTTGGTTAACGAAGGTAAGGTGCCTATGAGCCGTATCGACGATGCCGTGCGTCGTATCCTGCGTGCGAAATATCGCTTAGGTCTCTTCGATGAGCCTAACACAGGAGGCAAAGGTTTTGAGAAGTTTGGTTGCGATGAGTTTGCCCAGGCCTCTTTGAAAGCTGCCGAGGAAAGTATGGTTCTGCTCAAGAACGAAGACATCCTACCTCTTGCTAAGGGCAAGAAAATCCTTTTGACTGGTCCAAACGCCAACCAGATGCGTTGTCTGCATGGTGGTTGGAGCTACACCTGGCAAGGTTCGCGTGCTGAGGATCTCGCAGAGAAATATAACACCATCTACGAGGCACTTTGCAATAAATATGGTAAAGATAATGTCATCCTCGAACAAGGTGTGACCTATAACGAGAATGGTGCTTATTACGAAGAGAACGAGCCTCAGATCGACAAGGCTGTAGCAGCTGCTGCCCAGGCAGATATCATCATCGCTGCCATTGGTGAGAATTCTTACACAGAGACACCTGGTAATCTGACAGACCTCTGGCTCTCTGAGAACCAGCGTAACCTGGTGAAGGCCCTCGCCAAGACTGGTAAGCCTATCATCCTCGTGCTGAATGAAGGTCGTCCTCGCCTCATCGCTGACATTGAGCCTTTGGCAAAGGCTGTGGTGGATATCCTCATCCCAGGTAACTATGGTGGTGATGCCCTGGCTAACCTTTTGGCTGGAGATGCCAATTTCTCTGGTAAGATGCCTTACACCTACCCCAAAGAGATCAACTCGCTGAATACCTATGATTATAAGGTGAGTGAGGAAGTGGGCACGATGGCAGGTGCTTATAATTACGATGCCAAGGTTTCCCTCCAGTGGCCCTTCGGCTATGGCCTCAGTTATACCACTTTCGAATACTCGAACCTGAAGGTAGACAAGGCGCAATTTACTGCTGACGATATGCTCACCATCAGTGTCGATGTGAAGAATACAGGCGCCAAGGCTGGTAAGGAGGCTGTACTGCTTTACTCAAGCGATCTCGTTGCCAGCATCGTACCTGACAATAAGCGTCTGCGCGACTTCACGAAGATTGCCTTGGAGGCTGGAGAGACCAAGACCGTCACCTTCCAACTCCCTGCCAGCAAACTCGCCTTCGTAGGCGCTGATGGAAAATGGACGCTCGAAGAGGGCGACTTCATCCTGAAGGTGGGCAACCAGACAGTTCCTTCCGTCTGCACACAAACGAAGGTTTGGGACACGCCGAATATCTGAGAACAATCACATATTTAGAACTAAATTTATAAGATTATGACAACAGCATTAGTTATTCTTATTGTTTTGGTGGCCATCATCCTTGTTTTGGCACTTATCGTCGTTGGTTATTTCATCTCTACCCAGCGTTCGCTGGTCAATCTCGATGAGCTGTGTAAGAACGCCCTGAGCCAGATTGAGGTTCAGCTCAACAGCCGTTTCGACGCTGTGATTGCCTTGGCAAAGACAGCAGCCCAGTATGCCAAGCACGAATCAGACACCATTATCCAGACTGTTCAGGCACGTGGCGGTAATAGTGGCGCAGCTGCCAACACTCCAGCAGCCATCAATGAACAGGCCGACTTGCTCACCCAGATGATGGGACGCCTGAATGTGGTGTTCGAGCGTTATCCGGAACTGAAAGCCAGCGATCTTTATCGCGAGGCTCAAGAAGGTATGAAGCAGTATGAGGAGAATGTGCGTATGTCGCGTATGATCTACAACGACACTGCCACAAAGATGAACCGTATGGTGCGCCAGTGGCCCTCAAGCATCGTTGCTTCTATGCTCCACTTCGACATCAAGGACTACCTGAAGGTTGACAATGAGGAGAAGAAACAATATCCGAACCTTGATGAAGCATTCAAGAAATAAATGGATCCTGTTGCTGGTGCTCTTGGCATCAGCAACAGCTTTATATGCTCGTCCTACGCTCAACGACCTGAATATCAGGGTTGTGCTGAATCATCATGGCGATGCCCATATTACGGAGATCCGACAGATGAGCATCGACTCTGAAGGTACGGAGTGCTACATCGGACTTGGCAATATGGGAGGCAGTGAGGTGCGCAACCTGACTGTCCACGATGAGACGGGTCTGGCCTTCGAGAACATCGGCAGCTGGGACATTGATCGCAGCAGGAGCTGGAAAGAAGGTAAATGCGGCATCGTCAACAGACGTGGAGGCTACGAGCTCTGCTGGGGACTTGGCGAGAGTGGTGAGCGTACCTATATCACCAGCTACACCATCACCAGCCTCATCCATGCCTATCCTGATGCTGACGCCATCCGCCATGTGTTCCTCGATGAGGACGTATCGCCCAAGCCCCGTCATGTCAAACTCACCATCGTGCCTGAGGACACTCTCCATCTGAGTGCAGAGAACTGTGGCATCTGGGGTTTCCGCTTTCGTGGAGACATCAACTTTGAGGGCGACAGCATCGTAGCAGAGAGCACAGAACCCTTTGAGAGTCGTAGTGCCCTGTATATCATGGTGCGCTTCGACAAAGGGATGTTTGAGCCTACCATTCAGGAAGACGTGACCTTCGAGGAGAAGAAACAACAAGCGCTGGAGGGCAGCGACTACACCAGCGATGACGACCTATCGCTTGAAGACATCTTCTACATGTTTGTGGCGTTTATTTGCTTCTTCGTCGCGCCCATCGCCTCTGCCATCTTGTATTTCCTCTATGTGTGGCAAGCTCGCAGAAAAGTATTCAAGGATCTGCTCTGGTATCGTGATATTCCCTTGAAGGGCAATCTGCAACAGGCCAACGACATGCTGAATGCCTACAAGTATTTTGGCTCCGACTACAACAATCTGCTCTCTGCCTGTATCCTGAAACTCATCAATATGGGGGCTATCTCCATCGAGAAACGACTGAACCAAAAGGGTAAGACGGAGCAGAACTTCGTCATCCACGAGTTGCCTAACCTGGACGACCAGCCCTTGCTGCTCCGCAAGATCCATAATATCTTCAAGATGGCAGCTGGACAGGATACCATTCTGGAGCCTATGGAACTGAGGACATTTATGAAGAGTACTTACAACCAAAGTATTACCGACTCGTTCATCAACACCCTTCACACCAAGACCCACCTTTCTAATTATAAGTATCGTCTTGCTGAAGTGCGCCAGCTGTTTGGCTTGAAGAAATATCTGCAGGAGTTCTCGTTGCTTAACGAACGTCATGTGGAGGAGGTGGCGCTCTGGAAGGACTATATGATCTACGCCACCCTCTTTGGCATTGCCGATCAGGTGATCCGCGATATGAAGAGAATCAACCCAGAGTACTTCAATATGGACGAGGTGGCCAACCAGATGGCAGACGATATGACCCTGCCTATGATCTACTCTACCCTGCACTCCAGCACCACCCGTGCTGCGATGAGCAAGGCAGAGCGCGAGGCCAGAGTCTCTGGCGGAGGAGGTCACACCTCCTGGGGCGGAGGCGGTGGAGGCTTCTCTGGCGGAGGCTTCGGCGGCGGCGTCAGATAATCATTCTGGGCGAAATCTATCCCAAATTAGGTAGATTTCGCCCGATTTAGCAATATTTTGGGCGAAATCTATTCAAAAACAGGTAGATTTCGCCCAAAATGTTTGTATATATCAACAAATTATTGTATCTTTGCACTGTCATCAATAGTTATGTAATAATGGAAACTATCATCGGAAGAAAAGCGGAAATCAAAAAACTGACAGCAGCAGTCAATAGTCCTCGTCCTGAGTTTATTGCTCTTTATGGTCGTAGACGTGTTGGCAAGACATTCTTGATTAATCAAATGTTCAAGAACCAATATGCCTTTAAGATGACTGGAGTTATCGAAGGATCTCTTAAAGACCAGATGACTGCTTTTGCCGATGCCATGAATGACTACGGTTACGAGATGCCTGAACAGCCGAAAGACTGGATGAGCGCTTTTATCATGCTGAAGAATGCTTTAAAAAAAAAGGTGAACAGCGTAGAGCAATGTATCATCTTTATCGATGAATTGCCAGCTATGGATGCAGAAAGCTCGAATGTGGCTAGTGCCGTTGGTTATTTCTGGAACAATTGGGCCAGCCTCTATGATAATATCACTTTCATTATCTGCGGCAGTGCAACCAGTTGGATGATCACGAATGTCATTGATAGCAAGGGTGGGTTACACGATCGTATCACACTCGAACTGCCAATCCACCCTTTTACACTCAAAGAAACAGAACTCTACCTTGAAGACCGCAATTTTATCTGGAATCGTCAGATGGTACTCCATGCCTATATGGTATTTGGAGGCATTCCTTATTATTTGAGTCTGTTAGACCATGAAGAGAGCTTGGTGCAGAACATAGACCGGTTGTTTTTTAGCCTAGATACACAGATGCGCCGTGAATTCCGGCGTCTTTTCAACACACTCTACAAAAAACCTGAAAAATGCATTGACATCATCAAAGCATTAAGTAAGAGTCGTAGAGGACTAACTCGTGAAGAACTCGCGAAGAATCTTAAATGTGCAAACAATGGGCATTTAGGTAAGAAACTCGACGACCTCCTCTATTGTGATTTGATACGTAAAAACATTGTACGTGAGAAAGAAATCAAGCGAAAAGATGCTATCTACCAGCTATGTGACTTCTTCTGTCTCTTCTATCTGACCTTTGTTGATAAGGCAGATATAGAACAGCAATACTGGGCGCATCATATCAATACACCAGAAATCAACTCATGGATGGGGTTAACATACGGGCGGATCTGTATGGCTCATATCCAACAAATCAAACGTGCTTTGCGGATTGACGGCATCTCCACACTCTGCTATTCATGGAGGAGCAAGAACTCCACACCTGCAGCACAGATAGACATCATTATTGAGCGGGCAGACAGGATTATCAATATCTGTGAGGTAAAATATAGTCAGACAAAATATGTGTTGAATAAAGAGGAATACGACAAAATCTGCAAGCGTAAAAATACTTTTATTCAAGAAACCGGTCTTCAGCATTCTCCATGGCTAACATTGATTACCACGGAAGGCATCGACCATGGGAAATACTCTGAAATGATACAAAGTTATGTCAGACTGGATAACCTGTTTGAAGATGATAAGTAACATAGTATGAAGCAGATTTTATATATTATCATAGGTGTTATGTTCCTGAGCTGTGGCAAAAGACAGGAATACGTCGATGCGCTGGAACAGCTTCAGGCGCAGAATAAAGCCTTTGTACCTTTCACCTCCGATTCACTGGCCAAGGACGTTGTCAGCTATTTCGATCGTCACGGCAGTAGCAACGAGCAAATGAAAGCCCATTACCTATTGGGCTGTGTCTATCGCGACCTTGGCGAATCACCCCGTGCTGTCGACAGCTACCTCGATGCCATCAACAAAGCCGACACTACAGCCAAAGACTGTGATTTCTACCTGCTGAGCACCGTCTACTCGCAGATGGCTGAGTTATATCATCAACAGTTACTTCTTTCTTTTGAAATTGATGCACGTCGTCAGGCATGTTATTATGCATCTCGGGCAAACGACCCATATTGGAGATGTTATGATATGGAAAGAGCAGCAGGAGCATATATACTAATGAATAAGAAAGACAGTGCAGAATTACTATTAAAGTCTGCAATAGATTTCTATTCTAAAGTTGATAGCATACAAGATAAGCTTAGAGCCACAAAAACATTAATCTATCTATATCTTGAACAGCCAAGCAAAACAAAAGATGTCGGAATCTTAATCAACAACTATGACATGGAATCAAATTTGTTTGATCAACGGCATGAGCTCCCTCCTTCCAAACGGACCTTCTTTTATTATAAAGGAAGATTTTATGAGAATACAGGCAAATTAGATTCGGCAGAGTTTTATTATAGAAAGGTCTATCGTCCTGATATGCCTTTTACAGCACAGAATTCTATGTATAGAGGATTATTGGGTGTTTTTCAAAAACGCCAAATAGCAGATTCTATCGCCAAATATGCCCGATTATATTGTGAAGCCAACGATTCCTCCATTGCAAAGAAAGACCAAGAACTTACTGCCCAAATGGCTGCCAGCTACAATTATAGTCTTTACCAGAAAGAAGCCATTGAGAATGAATCAAAAACTAATAAAACAAGAATGATACTTTTGACTTTTGTATTTCTTGTTATTATTTCCACCATCCTAATATGGAGAAAATACCAGAATATAAAAAGAAAAAGACTGGCTGAGATCGAGAACTTGAAAACAGAGCATGTCCGAGCAACAGATGAATATAGCAGGAATCTATATACCATGCAACTATTAGACAAATCACGCCAACAGGACATTGCATCAATGCAGAAGGACAGCCTGGAATATGAAAATAAGATGACGGAACTTAAAGAGGAGAATCAAAGGCTGGAAAAAGCAATCAAGCGTATAGAACAGCAAAAAGGAATCTCTCAATATCTGGAGAATACAATAGGATTCATGCGAACAGATATTGTCAGGCATTTGAAAGACTTAGACTATATCCCGCTTTCCACTATGAATGAAAAGGACTGGAGAGAATTGGATAAACAAGTTAGGGAATACTTTCCCCATCTACTGCTCGACCTACATAATTCTCCCAAAATAACTACGCAAAAAATACAGGTATGCCTACTTGTTATCATTAAAGTATCTGACAGTAGTATTTCAAACTGGCTGGGCTTAAAGGCCAGTCGGATTAGCAACATTAAGTCCGAATTAAATAAGACTCTTTTTGGCGAAAATTCTGCTCGATCATTATACAACAATCTAAGACAAAAATACAATATCATTTCCAGTGTACAATAGCCCTTTGGTAGCTATTGTACATTAAAATGAATTCTGGTGAATTATTTTCCTGAAGGATCTTCTAATTTCCAAGATCCTTTATTTTAAGGCATATACAGATTGTTCGTTGCCCATTTAACATGAACGAAGTGAATTCTGGTGAAATATTATGCTATTAAGAATTTGGGTAATCTTTTCTTATCGTCTATTTTTGCACACCAATCAGAGTATTACTGGTGTTGCTGATCAGATAAATACCTCAGGTTGGAAATCAGGCGTATATGTCATAAATGCAGTTGTTGGAAAGAAAAAATTCAGCAAAAAGATTGTAATTAAATAAATCTTATAATGAAGAGAATGTCATTTCTGTAGTGAGATAGAATTGAAATAATAATTAATATTGAATATACAATGAATAAAATGAAAGACTTAAGGAATTTACTCCTTTTCCTACTGATAATGGGAACAGGAACAACAGCTCTAAGCTGCAGCAGTAATGATGATGACGAACCAAAGAATGAGGAAATGATAGTTGACAATGACCCTCCTCAGAACTGTGAAGGCCTTAGCGTCTCACTTCAACTCTTGAACAGCGACAGCATCGCAATGAAGACATTCAGACAAGGAGAAAATATCATCTTCAGGCTTACTATCACAAATAATCGTGATTCTACTGTTTCACTTCCCTTGATTCTTGATGTTATTGATGATAACGCCTTTACGGTTTACGATTCTAAAGGGAATAAAGTAGGCAAACCATGGGAAAGTCGTTCATTATGGAATCCACGGCCTAGATTGGTAGAAAATCATTCGCTGACGTTCGAAATGTCTTGGCTTGATGGTACGGCAAAGCCTGATCTCGCTTTTTCTGATCTGGGAAAGAGAGATCCATTACCTGTAGGCAACTACTACACCTTGTTTGATATCAATATCTTCTTGAATAGTGATAAGAAGGTAACGTGCAGGAAGGATTTTACCATCATCAACTAAACTCAACCGGATTAAAAATAATACTTCCGCATAGGTAGTTCGTAATTTCACCATGATAGGCACAAATTATTTTTTATTATCAAGTACCGCCCGTACTCTCAGGCGGTACTTTTTTATTAATCAATAATGATGCGGTGCCATCTTCTTCATCGGCACATTCCGAGGAGAGTAATATAGTAGGCCATAACAAAAACATGCGATACTTATTTCGAAATAAGCGCTGGGATGGTTAATAATCCATAAATCTTCTGGAAATCCGTGCAAGTTTCTCTTGTTCGTTAGTTATATAGATAGATAGTTACTATTTTTGCATCAATAAGAATTTAAAGATAAGATGAAAAAGTTAAGCAGTTATTTCATGCCCCTGCTGATGCTGGGGGCAAGCTTTTGCACAACAACCTGTTGCAATGATGATGATGCACAGGAAATAATTACCGATATCGCAGGGACAACATGGAAACTTCAAGGCCACTTGAAGGCTGATAGAGTATTTCAATGGGTAATACCGCTCAATGAGGTAGAGGATTATTACACCATCAGCTTTAATCCCAACGGAACGATCACAGGAAAAACCTATACCCACTCCTTTCAGGGGATCTACAAAGTGTCTGGAGACAAAATTCAAATTCAGCTGGAGGGCATCCGATATGGCAACCTCTATAACGGTACAACACTGGAGAGTCTGTTGGAGACATGCAGTCAATTTAAAAGGGATGACAATTCTCTGGAGCTAATAGTGAACCGTGGAGAGGAGAAAATGCTTTTTATAAAAAGTAATGGGGGATGCCCAATTGAAGATGATAATATGCATCCCATATTCGACGTGGACGAGAATACCGCCAGTTTCTTCGTGAATGCCTTACAACAGATTCACGGTATCCCTTCGGAGAATTTTTTCACCAATATTGGAGAATTGGAGGAGGTCTGCTATGTCGTTAACAACGAAGAACAGCTGAAAGCATTGTATAATGGGAAGGAAAAGTTGCCTGATATCGACTTCACAAAATACACGCTGGTAATAGGCAAGACAATATTAAGCGACACAGGGGAAACCATTGCCAGACATTATATCAGCAACAGAAATAATCCTACGAAACTCACCCTTAGGATCTACGACAGCATGGAAGGGCTTGCCGTAGTTAGCGCAACTGGCTACTGGGGGCTCTATCCTAAGTTTGAGAGCAATACTCTGGAAATAAAGAAACGCATCTGTGAATTAGATTGGAAATGATAAGTTAAATGAATAAGATGAAGAATTTGAGATGTTTCTTCCTGCCCTTATTGATTCTGGGTACAGGAATGTTTGTCATTGCCTGTAGCAATGATGAGAATGAAGAACTAACTAAGGATGAGGTTGTTGTTGACAATGATATTCCTCTGAATTACAATAATCTTAGTGTTTCATATCAACTCTTGAATAAAGACAGCATTCCTGTGAGGTCATTTAAAGAAGGAGAGAATATTGTTTTCCAATTAAAAATAACAAACAACCGAGATTCTGCCATATCGCTACCTTTAATCCCAGATATAATTGGAGATGATGCTTTTATGGTCTACACTTCTGACGGAAAGGTAATTGGTAAGCCGTGGAAAAGCTTTTCGATAATAACAGCAAGACATCCTCGTCTGCAAGTTCAACATTCCCTTACATTTGAGATTCCTTGGCTTGAAGGAACTGTAAAGCCCGATCTTTGTTTTAGCGAATGGGGAAACCAACCACCATTGGCCAAAGGTAGCTATTATACTCAGTTTCCTATCGCCCTAGATATGAATAGTGATAGAAAAGTTCTCTGCCGAAAAGAATTTGTTGTAAAATAGATATCGTGTTTGGCAGACTGTCAACAATCTGACTATTAGCTATACTTGCAAGATTAAGTTGTGTGAATAATGTATATATAGTAGGCCATAACAAAAACATGCGACCCTTACGACCCTCGTGACTCCTACGGTATCTCTTATTAGGGGTCACGAGGGTCGTAAGGGTTGCATAAAAAGAATAAATGGTAACTATATGCATGCGTATGTGCGCAAGCGCAAGAGAGTGGGTATGGGATAATAAGTACCGCTTATTTTGAAATAAGCCGTGCTTTTTGCGCAAAAAGCGGGTCTTATTTCAAAATAAGCGCTGGGATGGTTAATAATCCATAAATCTTCTGGAAATCCGTGCAAGTTTCTCTTGTTCGTTAGTTATAAAGATAGAAAGTTACTATTTTTGCATCAATAAGAATTTAAAGATAAGATGAAAAAGTTAAGCAGTTATTTCATGCCCCTACTGATGTTGGGGGCTACCTTTTGCACAACAGCATGTAGCAGTAGTGAAGAGGTATCTGATTATTCCTGTTTTTGCGCAACCTCCATCATCAAAGAACTGACAAACGAACGCGGAGAATTGCAATATGATGATGAACTCAAGAGCTGGTTTATTTACACCAATTCTAATGGTGAACTGTATCCTGAGGTGCATGCTGGTTCTGTTAAGATCGACAAGGATCTCAAAAAGAATGAGCAACAGGTAGTCTTTTCTGGCGATGTTTATCCCATGTATATTGACAATCATCGTGGCGTCATCGATATGGGGCAGTATTCATTTTGTCTGGATCTGCTGAATATAACGGCTTTAGACGATTTCATTGATTTCGATAAGATTGTGAGTTTTTGTCAGATCACTTGGAGATTGCAGGGCTATGGCAATCCTTCAGATTGGCATTCTGTAGAAGGCAAGAATGATGGCAATAACTTTATGATAGCCTTTAGAGAGGACCTTAATTACAGAGGCCAAGCCATCGCTAATCGTTTTGTATCCGGCTATCTATATAGTAAGGATGGGCTTTTCATTCAAAATGGATTCTCACTTATTACAGGTAATACGGAAAATGATGCTGATGCTTTGTTTTTCGAGGAGAATCTGCCAAAGGCCAACAAATTGGTGATAGACAATCAGGGGTTCATGATACTGTTCTATTCTGATCAAGACTATTTCTACTTCAAGAATGAAGGGAAGTCGGAAGACTGAATTGTTAAAGCTTCATAAAAAACAGGCGAAAGCGTGCATGTTTTTCGGGTTCGCCAGTTATAATAGTAGAATAAGCTTTTTGAGTATGACATAATGAATTGTTTGAGAGAAACAAAAGAGTTCGTAATTTTGCCATGATTAACACTACAACATTGGTTATTGCAACAGTGCCGCCCATCCTCTCTCTGGGGCGGCACTGTAATTTTGTATTTATTAGCAATTCATCTTCTCCTCAAAAGGGGTGAGAAAAATAAATTGTTAGTAAAATGCTTTTTTCCCCAGTTTTTTTATTATCTTTGCAAGCGAGATGAGGCATATACGCATCTGCCTATTAACCTTCATGACCTGGATTACGCTGATGATAGGGTGCACAGGGCATCGGTATCCACAAGCATTACTGCTTGCGGACAGTTTGGCTGATGAACAACCAGATAGTAGTTTAAAAATACTAACGGCGATAGAGAGTGACATTTCTATGGCTTCAGAAGCAGACAAAATGTACTACCGTCTACTCTGTATCAAGGCTGCTGACAAGGACGACGCGCTGGAGCCAGACACCACAACGATGCTTCAGCTACTCAATTACTTCGAGAGTCATGAAGAGAGCTTGCTTCCCACTGCCTATTACTATGCGGGACGTACCTATTATGAGGTAAAGGATATGCCTCAAGCTCTGGAATATTTTCAGAATGCTATTGATGCTATCGGAGAAAACAACAGAAAAAACATACAACTGAAGACTGTATGCTATAGTCAGATGAGCTATGTGTTCTACTTCCAGAATCTTTATGATGAATCCAAGAAGTGCTGTATAAAGGCATTAGCATGTGCAGAGAGTATAAATGATACGCTTAGTCTGGCCTATGGTTATAGAGATTTAGCTTTCATCTGTGCAGAAAAGGACAGTTTTAACACAGCAATCAAATTTTTAGAGAAAGCCTATCAATATAGTGAGTTAGTAAAAGATAAGTCCCTCTGTCTGGTTATAGAGTCATACTTGGCTCATTGTTATAGGAAAATTGGCGACTATGACAAAGCCCTGCAACATCTTTACCCCGCATTAGAAAATATAAACCTACTCGACAGTAGTGCCGTGTTTTCAAACGCAGCTCATATATACGAGGGAAAAGGTGATTTGGATTCAGCTAACTACTATTTTCATAAGGTTGAAGAGGTTGGTGGCGTATACGCCAAAGAAAAAGCGTATAAGTCCTTGCTGCTTGCATCTATCAACCACAAGGATTTCGATAAGGCATCAGGTTATTATAAGTGTTATATGGAATATGCAGATTCTGTGAAGCATATAACCCAGACAGGCGAAGTGGCCAGGGCAAACTCCTTATACAACTTCCAGAAGAAGGAAAAGGAGAACTATCAGCTTAAAGAGGCCAATCATCGCAGACTGATTATTATTCTACTATTATTGGCCATTTTAATGGCTATCGTCTCTGCACTTTTCTTACTTTGGCAGAATACCAGAAGGAGGCAGGCCATTATGGCAGAGAGATACAAGAATCTGCAACTGCTTAAAGAAAAAGACTATCGGAGATCATCAGCATTTATTATAGAGAATCAGCAGAAGATTCAGAAATTGGAAGAACAACTTAAGACCGTTAACAATGACAATAAGAATCTCCAGAAGGAGTTGGAACGCGAAAAAGAAAGGCTGATTTCCTCGAACCAGATAGCCCAATTAGGTAAAGAGGAGAAAGACAGAGCTCAGCGAGCCGTAAGGGACTCTGATATCTACAGGAAACTGACCACAAAAGGTGACAATATACTTCCCAGCAATGAAGACTGGAAAGATCTTGAATTTTTACTTAATTATGAATACGATAATTTCTGCGAAAGGCTCAAAAGCCTATGCAAATTGAGCGAAATCAAATACAGGATCTCACTACTCATCAAATTAGAACTGGAGCCGGCTCTAATGGCTGAACTCTTAACCACCAGCAGGGCCAATGTTTCTACAATACGAAGTAGATTATATTCTGAGGTTTTTGGCAAAAAAGGCAGTGCCAAGGACTGGGATGATTTCATAAAATCCCTATAAAACAGGCCATTCTAACATCTTTTATAGTTTGCAAACTATTTGCAAACTAAAACCTAATGTTGCCTTTTGCGATATATCTACCTTTGCGCCGCAATTTAAAAAAATATATCGAAATGAAGAAGATTTTATTGTTACTATTGGGATGCACTATGAGCATCTTTTGTTTTGCAGATGAGGGTGAAGGTTCTATTTCAGACGATCCAGACATTTTCCAGAAACCCCACAAAGTTCCTAACCGTGCACCACGCGTATCTTATGAAGGTGGAAATCTCTACATCGTTTCGCCTTATGGTATATCCGATGCTGGGATTATTATCCATGATGTGGAAGGAAACATCATCTATAACATGATAACAGACTTGCCCGCCTCTTCTTATGTTATTCCCCTACCCTTAGACATTATTACTTCCATTAGCAGTATTGAACTTTGTTATAGAGACAATTACATTTTCTTGCAGCTTTAAGTAGATAGTTAATTTTTTATAAAGAAAGCTGCCTTCTATGCAACTTTATAAGGTATATCCGTTAAAATAATAAAAAAAAGAAATGAAAAGATTTTTAATTAATAAGAATATTGCATTATTTGTTATAGGGGTGCTTTCTTCTTGCACCCAAGTTGAAGATAACGAGGTCGTTATGGAGACGATCCCAAATGTAAGTACTAATCAGGCGTATATTGATAGCAAGAAAGATAAACTCGATATCAATGATGCCCAAAAAGTGGCAGCCTTATTTAATTCGTCTATAAAAAATGAGAAAGAATCCACACGTTCATTAAATGAGCAGGATATTATTATCAACACTATAAGCGATACTGCAACTGGCCAACCACTACTTTATGTTGCCAATTATGGATCAGATAATGGTTTCGCAATCATTAGTGGCACAAAGAAAACCCAGCCCATCTTTGCATATTCTCAGCAAGGACATATCACCGAATACAATAAAGACAATACTCTTTCATTATTTATAGAAGCATATAAAAATGAAGTTCTTAATGCCATCAATAGCAATCCTGAATCTCAAGAAAAAGAGCATTCTATTGAATGGGCTATCTTTGAGAGAAACCTATCTGAGACCAGTGAAAAAACACGCTCAGCCTCAGATGCAGAACAGCTTAAACAGCAGGAAATACAAAAAATGACGGCACAAGGATATACTTATGTAGGTGATATTACAACTCTGCAATACTATGTATCTCAATCTTATTATCAACAAGTACTTCAAAATGTTGCAAATAATGCTCACCCAGACTACGATTATCAAAGTAGCACCTTGTTTTTTATAAGATATGATGAGCCATATCATATTATGCCTCTAATTAATGTACAGTGGCATCAATATAGCCCATTCAATGAAGATACCCCAAATTACTTGGCGGGATGTGTGCCTGTTGCTGTTGCCCAGATTATGTATTATCATAAATATCCAAACATATTTAACTGGAGCCAGATTCCTTCTAACCCTACTACTGAAAATACATCGTTTATCACTTTCATTAAGGATGTAAGACAGAAATGTGCAGTTACCTATTTAAAAGACGAAACCAAGTCAGACATTTCAAAAGCCAAAACTGCTTTTGAGAGCTATGGTTACTCTGTAACAAGATATAACTCGCTCAATAAAACAACAATGGCAAATTCCATTATTAATTCAAAACCAATATTTTTATGTGGAACAAATAGCAATGGAAAAGGACATGCATGGGTTTGTGAAGGGTATAAGAAAACTGAATACAATGCAGTACTCTCAATGATTCCTAACAAGCCTCTTGTTAGATATACAGAAAGTCCTGTAGACATTTCTGCACGACCTAATGAAACCTTTTATATGGCTTTTGGACAATTTTTGGGAAAAACCAATGGGTGGTATAGTTACAATGGATCAAACTACACATCTAATCAGCAATGTTTAATCATCAGTAAAAATTGAAAATTATGAAGAAATTATTTGTAGGACTAATTATTGCAATGCTTATTTGCGCCTGTTCTGAAAATGACAAAGATGAAGTTTATACTCCTATTGATCCAATGCTTAACCTCACAGAATATGTTTTAAGCAGTGATGGAGATAGTATTGACATCATTTCTGGCAGTGCACAAGATCTTGTGGCTATGGATGATAGTTTATCTGATCTTTATCCTGTCCCTATGGAGCCTGATACTACTTTCTATGTGAGTGATAAGATACGCTATTACATTATCAATAAGGATTGGTACTCTCTGACAATGGTCTTCTCAACAGAAAAGCAAGCATCATCAAGAATAATTGTGAAAGTGAAAGAGAACACTACACAGCAATCAAGAAGAATACCCTTGACTATATATAGCAGAAAGGATACTCACACCGCAGAAGGAGTTTATAATAAGACAAACTTCATACAGAAAGCATCTCCTGAGCAATAATGAACACGTACGAGGTTTTAAATTCTTTCAGTTCTAATGATAGTTTGACAAGTGTAACAAATGAGTATGATAAATAACAATTAAAATGGAAAAGAAACTAATATGTTTATTAACGGTACTGATGATGATTGCGTGTTCATCTGAATCAGACAACGAAGAGTTAGAGACTGTTGAAACAGATCCAAAGCTCAATATTACAGAGGGAGTGTTGAGTTGTGATGGAGATAGCATTAACATTATCTCTGGTAATGGGAAGGAACTGTATGCATGTTATGACACAGTAGGGATGAAAAGTCCTATAGTCATGGAGTATACCTCCAAAGAAAATGTCAGTGACAAGGTGCGTTATCTGATTTCAGATAGGGGATGGTATTCTGTGACAGAAGTATACTCTACAGAAACAAAAAGATCCTCAAGGATAATTCTTAAGGTTAAACCCAATCATACTCAGAAGAGCAGGACTGTACCTCTTGCAATATTCAGCTATTGTTATGATTTTAATGCAACAGGTAATAGAAAACATATATATACTAAAACAAACTTTGTACAGGATGTTGCTCCATAACAAGTTGCTTCTGACACAACAACAATGGTTATTGTACAGTACCGCCCTTCCTCTCTGTGGCGGCACTGTTTATTATGGAAATGTTCCTCGCACTCGGTTTTTCTCAAATAAATTTGGAAAATCACTCACTTATTCGTATCTTTGCACACAGATTATGATGGAAGAAGATTTCGACATACGCGAAGAGCGGTTCTCGCAAGGCGAGAAGGACTTTGAGAATGCCCTGCGACCCTTGACCTTCAAGGATTTCAGCGGTCAGAAGAAGATCGTGGAGAATCTGGAAGTGTTCGTCGAGGCGGCCAAATATCGTGGCGAGCCCCTCGACCACACGTTGCTGCACGGTCCTCCAGGACTGGGTAAGACCACGCTTTCGAATATTATTGCCAACGAACTGGGTGTTGGCTTTAAGATTACCAGTGGTCCTGTGCTTGATAAACCTGGCGATTTGGCTGGTATCCTGACCTCGTTAGAGAAGAACGATGTGCTGTTTATCGACGAGATCCATCGCTTGTCGCCTGTTGTTGAGGAGTATCTCTATTCTGCGATGGAGGACTACCGCATCGATATCATGATCGATAAAGGTCCTTCAGCACGAAGCATACAGATCGATCTGAATCCCTTTACGCTAGTGGGTGCCACCACACGAAGTGGACTGCTAACAGCGCCCTTGAGAGCCCGTTTTGGCATCAACATGCACTTAGAGTATTACGAGCCCGAGACGCTACAAACCATTATCGAGCGCTCTGCAGGCATCCTTGGCGTACCCATCACAGAAGATGCTGCCTTGGAGATCGCTGGGCGTAGTAGAGGAACGCCTCGTATCGCCAATGCCCTGTTGCGCCGCGTGAGGGATTTTGCCCAAGTAAAAGGTAATGGTAAGATCGACACGAAGATCACGAAGATTGCGCTTACAGCCCTGAACATCGACCAGTACGGACTCGACGAGATCGACAACAAGATCCTGCTGACGATCATCGACAAGTTCAAGGGTGGTCCTGTGGGTATCACCACCATCGCTACAGCTGTTGGCGAGGATGCCGGAACGGTAGAGGAGGTCTACGAGCCCTTCCTCATTATGGAGGGCTTCATCAAGCGCACGCCTCGTGGCAGAATGGTAACGGAGCTGGCCTATAAGCACTTCGGGCGCAACCCCTACGGAGGCAATATCATGGAACCAAATCTGTTTGAATAAAGAGAAATGTGGGGTTCCTCCCACATTTTTTTATGTCTAAAGGGTAGTTTTTTCCTGTTTCATCCGTTTAATAAATAGATATGAGTCAGAAACAAGCAACGATAGAGAAGCTTTTCCGCAGCTATCATGCCAAGATGTATCGCATGGCGAGCATACTTCTGCACGATGACGAAGAGGGCAAAGATGCCGTGAGCGACGTGTTCGCCCGTCTGATGCAGAAAGACGATCTTTCTGAGGAGGATATTACGGAAAACTATCTGTTGACGGCTGTACGCCATCGTTGTATGGACCATCTGGCCCACATGCAGGTACGCCATAAAGTAGAAAGGCTCATCGCTTTAGATCATACGGTATGGATCTCGGAGGTCAACGAAGAGCGACGCTATACGGAAATGCGCCATTTCGTCGACACAGAGCTGTCAGAAGAGATACGACAGGTATTCCTAATGCGGTTCGACGAGCACAAGACCTACCAGGAGATCTCGGATGCGCAGGACATCAGTCTGAAGACCGTCTATAAGTATCTGCACAAGGCCATTACGAAGTTACACGAACATTTTAACACCCAGGAATAATGAACAAGACAGAACAGACAGACAAGCTGACACAGGTTCTCGATGCCATAGAGCACCCAGACCGCTATAGCGACGAACAGCTCCAGAAGTTGCTCAGCGATGAGGAATGCGCTGAATACTATCGTCTGATGTGCGACGCCACAAGTGCCTATGCCAGTACCCACGAGGAAAGCGAGGCGGAGATAGAGGCGGAATGGCAACGATTCACAGCCAGACACACTCCTCAGATAAGTATCTGGCGGAAGGTGGCTGCTGTATTTATCGGCTTCCTCCTGGTTTCAGGCTTGTCGCTGGCTGCCATTACCTATTTCAAGGGTAGTGATGAGAAAGAGGTAACACCTTCTAACACCCAGACCACTCCCCCACTTCAGCAACCTACCACACCAGCAACAGCAAAAGCAGATACTATCACCTTTGAGAACGCAGAATTGCAGGAGATTCTGACAGAACTCGCCAACCACTACGGCTTACGAACGGAATATCGCAAGGAGGAAGCCAGACATACGCGCTTATATATAAAATGGAATAAGGCTGAGGATGCTCAGGTGATGATAGAACGCCTGAACCGTTTCGAGAAGGTGAACATTAAATTAGATAAGGATCTGATGATTGCAGAGTAAAGCATGAGGTATATATTGTACACGGTTTTGATGTGTGCTGTCGCCCTTTCCGCAAGGGCACAGCACACTTTCCGTAGTACATCACTCTCTGAAGCACTCATCACACTCGACCAATCCTCTCGACGTTATGACATCTCTTTCGTCTACGATGAACTGGAGGATTTTACTGTCAGCAAGACCATCAAAAAGGGCACTTCCCTACCTGATGCAGTAAGGGAGGTTTGCGGATTCTACCCTGTCAGAGTCCGTATCTTAGGCAAGGAGATCTTTGTGGAATGTATTCAAAAAGACCGTACCAAACTGATTGGCAAACTCATAGACGGAGAGAGTCAACCTGTGGCATACGCCAATATCACACTCTTCCATCCTACAGACTCCACCTATATCGGTGGTGGCGTGAGCAATGAGGCTGGCGACTTCGTCATCCCTTGTGGCGCCCAACAGGCCAGGGTGCGCATCAGTTGTGTAGGCTTCAAGACCATCGAGCGCCTCATGCCCATTGCCCATGTTGGCACCATCAGGATGCAGATGGAGAACCATTATCTCTCTGGCGTTTCCGTCAGCGGTAGGGCTCCTATCATCCGTAATGAAGCTGATCGTCTGAAATATATTGTTTCCAACGATCCGTTTGCCAAAGGACAGAGTGCCCTTGAACTCCTGAATCGTGTGCCGATGGTAACAGTTACTGGCAACCAGGCCACCATTCTTGGCAAGGGTGCAGCAGGATTTATGCTCAACGGACGTGTGATGGAGGCAGGTAGTGAGGCCATCCGTCAGAAGCTATGGTCCATCCGTGCTGAGGATATCGAGCGTATCGAGGTCATCTCCATCCCTTCAGGCCGTTATCAGACAGGGGCTGGGGGCTATATCAATATTGTGCTCAATCACGATCAGGCTCTTGGTTGGCGTGGAGACTTGAGTGGACTGGTGGCCAGTAGCGACGACTGGAGTGAACGACTGAATGCCTCACTCAGCTATGCCTCGAAGACCTTCGACCTGACGATGGATGCGGATGGAGATAGAAGACACGAGATCACTGATAACACCACCCGCTATCAGTTCCCCTACCTCATCCGCACCTCGCAGAACCACGAGACTTACGCCAACAAGAATATTAACCTGAGTACGATCATCCGCTATATGCCTATACAAAACCTTGAGTTGGGAGGAATGGCATCCTATCGTTATGAGGATGCCCATAGGAATGTAACGGATCTGACAAACCACGTCTTCACTGACTATTCTACTGGTATGCAGAAGCCTAACGGACCTACCCAGACTATCGGACTGACGGCCTATCTGGACCTCCTGCTCGACTCATTAGGAAAGAAGATGAGCCTGACCTATAACCGTTATGAGGAGAACGACGATAACATCTTCCGAATGACAGCTGTTAACGAGAAGTGGACCAGCAGGGAGTACCAGTCTGTGTGTAATTCGAAAACTGAGTATAACATCAACTCGCTCAAACTGGACTTCTTCTTCCCCTTTACCTTTGCCACCTTCGAGGCAGGGTTCGCCTATACCTATATCGACAACGAAGCTGATGTGAACGATTGGCGTGTGTGTCTTCAGCAAGAAAGGACGTGGGCCTCGGACTTCAGTTATCAGGAGAAGAACTTTGCAGCATACCTGAGTGCTCAGGCTACCTTATCAGAACGATTGACTGCAAAAGCAGGTCTGCGTCTGGAACATACCAGACCCAGAGGCGTAGAAGACAATGATGATCTCTCAAATGATATCTCTGGCGTCAAAGTCATCTGGACGAAAAACAATGAGCCCAACGACAGAATTCTTCCCTCCCTCCATCTCGACTATCGTCTGGGACGGAAACAGCATCTGGAGTTCAACTGGGGTACAGGTATCCAGCGCCCAAAATTCTACGACCTGAACCCCTTCGAGGTTTATACCTCAGTCCTATCCGTCAAAAAAGGTACACCCTCGCTCATCCCCAGCTCCACCAGTCATCTGGAGATCAACTACAACAACGGGGAAGGACTCTACGCGGTGGCCTACCACCATCATGGCCACCAGATGACGGATTGGATCACTGTATTCAATCCCAGTACCTATATTCAGGACTATGATATGTACACCTATGGACATGAGCCAGACTATCAACCACTGGAATACTACTATCTGGCAGGTTTCGAACAAGAGACTCGTCCTATTAACTGCTATAACAGCGACAAAAGCGGATTCTATCTGCGTTATCAACGCTCCTTGACCCCTTGGATGAATATGATTGCAGAAGGTGAGCTCTACTATTATCACGCCCACCCCGATCTCGACATCACCCCCTTTGTCACATCCAAACTCTATTATCCCCACCCCCAATATAGTTATATTCCAACTGAGGTTGGTATGCCAGACTTGCATGGCTGGGGAAGTCGGATAGGATTAACTACTGATTTCTTCCTGAACCGTCAGCATACACTGATGCTGAATGCCCACTACGAACATCATTTCCAGGAATACGAAGGACTGACGAAATATGGAGCCTATGGTTCGTTTAACTTTGCCTTACGTTATTCGCTGCTGAACGATCGCCTGAAGCTTTCGTTGGTTGCTGACGATCCTTTCCGTCAGCATATCCTTAAGACCACCCGTCGCTATAACGACGACCTTTTCACAGAGCATAGTCGTATTGATACTCACGCCCATCAGGTCAGTCTGATGGTCAGCTATTCCTTAGGCGGCAAGAAAGTTCGTCGTGTTCAGCGTGATACCAGAAACACGGAATCAGAGCGAGCAGGAAAACCTTAAAAGCAAGAAACACTTTTTAGGAGAAAAATGATGGCGGTTTCCGAAATAATTCGTACCTTTGCCGCCAGAATGAAAAGGACAGGCATTTTCGTAGGGAGCTTTAACCCGTTTACCATTGGCCACGACTCGATTGTACGTCGTGCTCTCCCGCTGTTTGACAGACTTGTCATCGGTGTGGTGGGGGATAATGTGCATAAGCCGGACATGCCCTCCGCAGAAGAGCGGATGCAAGTGATCAGGAATCTCTATGCTGATGATAAACGCATAGAGGTAAAGCCCTATCATGGATTGGCTATGGACTTTGCAAAGGCAGAAAACGCCCAATTCATCGTAAAAGGTGTACGCACCGTGAGCGATTTCGAATACGAACAATGGCAAGCAGACTTCAACCGGAAATTAGGTGGCATCGAAACTATCCTGCTTTATACAGAGCCCGAGTTGGCCAGTGTCTCATCGAGCGCCTTACGGGAGTTAGAGCATTTTGGTGTTGATGTCAGTCCTTTTCTGCCGAAAAGGAAGTGAAAAGAGAAAAGTGAATTTTTTATGATTACATACGAAGCAGAAGGGGTAAGATTCCCAAATATCAAGAAACGTGAGACGTCAAACTGGATTCGCAGAGTTGCAGCTACCTATGGTAAGAAAATCGGCGAAATCGGTTATCTGTTTGTCAACGACGACAAGATCCTGGAAGTCAACAATGAGTTCCTGGGGCATGACTATTACACAGACATTATCACCTTTGATTATTGCGATGGCAAGACGCTGAATGGCGACTTGTACATCTCATTGGATACGATCTTTACGAATGCCGATAAGTTCGGACGTCCTTACGATGAGGAGTTGCACCGTGTGATCATCCACGGCATCCTCCATCTCTGTGGCATCAACGACAAAGGTCCTGGTGAGCGCGAGAAGATGGAAGCTGCCGAGGATAAGGCATTAGCCATGAGATAACAGCGTACGGAATTGTTGGATGCCTTGATGGTTGTTATCCAGGGCTTCCACCTCTGCGAGATACTTGAGTGCTTTCTCTTGATTGCCCAGACCATAGTAGCCCAGGGCGAGCATGTACTTACAATGTATCTCGTTCTTCGTATCTAATGAATCATCCCAAATCAGCAGATCAGGCAAGGACACAGCGAAATAGTCCATCGTAACATGCTCAAAGAGATGCTGCTTGCCATAGTTGATGAGCTTATTGAAGAGACTTCTCGCCTGATTTTCCTGTCCTAATGCCCGATAGCACAGACCAGCATAGAAGATCTTATCTGGTTTGGCATCGTTATAATACATCGCTGCAGCTGGCTCCGTTGGGCCAACAGTTCCCTCTTCATAGCGTCCGAGGAAGTAAAGGATGTCATTATCCTGAGCCCCATAGAGCTTTCCCTCACCCAAATGTGGAGGGAAGGTGAGACATTCCTCCAAGAGTCGCTTCGCCTCTTCCTTCGCCTTTGGAGAAGGGTTGGAGGAAAGCAACTGCTTCGCCAACTCCACACGACAGATCTGATACTGGGCTGTTACTTTGCCTTCGCCACCCTCCCAAGGATGGAACTGGTGGGCATCGAGCTTCTGCATCGCCTCCTCGTAGCGCCCTAACTGATTCAGCAGAGTAATCTCTTCGAGTACGAGGTCATCGCGCTGGGCAATCAGCTCAGGATACTTCTGCAAGAAAGCCAGACGCTCCTGATGCGGCTTATGCAGACGTTTATAGAGCTGGTCGAGTTCCATGAGTATACGGGCATCGGTATCGTCGAGTTTAAAGGCCATCTCCATCATCTCTAAAGCCTCCTCCTGACGAGCCTGTTTATTGAAACGCGCCAAAGCGAGGTTACGCCATACGGTAGGGAAAGAGGGATCGAGCTTGGCAGATCGCTCCCAGTTCTCGATGGCGAGATCGTATTGTCGCTTATCGTAGTAGAGGCAACCCAGATAATAAGGCGCCTTGGCATCCTCGAAGGGCATAATACTCATGCACTGGAACATATAGGCATCCTCCAGACGATTGGGAAAACAGTAGTCACCCTTTATCTTGGAAGCTTTCTGCAGATAAGAAAGACCATCCCCAAGACCAGAGGCATAGAAACCCATATAATAATAGGTAAGGGGCGACTCCTCGATCTTCTTGTCGATAGCCAACTGAAGCACCTTCCCTACCTCCTCACGCTGTTCTGCCTGGGCGTAGTCAAGAGCCGTCTCGTGATAGTTATAGATATTCTCATGCATCAGTTCCACCATCCGCTCCAAGGGTTCGTCGTTGTTCGTCAACAGATGTTCCTCCATCATACAGACATAGTTGAAAGGATCGATCTTGTAACTCTCCTGAATCCAGGCGAGTGCCTCATCCTTCCGTCCTAACTTCCTGAGTACGACGGCTTTCATGGCACGGGCCTTATGGTTATGACTATTGCTGATAAGGGCACGCTCCAACTCATCGAGGGCATCCTCCCAACGCTCGTCTGCCATACTGATACAAGCCGCCTCGAAGTAGCCAGCATCTGCCCAGGCCTTGTTCCACGTGGATTTCCAGAAACACTCATAGGCCGTCTCCGTCTTACCCAAGAACTTGCTCACGATACCCAGATAGAACAGAGCCTCTCCATCGTAGGGATTGGGATTACGTTTCTTCTGAACCTTTACAGCTGTCTTCAGGTATCCCTCTGCTTTGTCAAAACGGGCTCGACGCAGATACCAGAGTCCCATCTGCATATTACAGCGGTAATCCATCGGATCGCGACGCAACGCCTCCTCGTAATAATCGAGGGCACTCCAGGTGGCATGACGATACTGCTCCAGATGGAGTCCTGTAAGATAAAGCTGGTCGATGGTCTTGGTATCCTGGGGCGAGAGGGCAGCCTCAGCAGCATCAGGGATAGGACGGATCTCATCGGGCTCCGCATGCCAGGATAATAGAGGTAACTTTCTGGGGTTCTCAGCACGATCGATGGTCAGGGTAAGATCATTGAGCGACTCTTTTCCTGTATCCACCGTCTCTATGAACACCTCCTCAGGTGATAGTGCCACCGCCTGATTATAATATTCTACACCAGATTCTCCCTCAAGCACGATTCTCACCTTTTGCTTCGATGTAGCCAATATCTTGATGATAACTTTGCCTTCACCAGCCTCCTCAATGTTCATCACATAATCTTTCGAGGCCTGTTTCACGATACCAATCTCCCGATAAGGCATGAAATACTGCACAAACTGCTTCTCCTCGTAAGGCATCAACCACGTAAAGTCAGGCTGGTTCTCTGTGTACACCCCAGCCATCAGCTCAATATAGGGTCGGAAACCCTTATCCTCATACTCATCCGTGAGATTTCTGTCCCAGGCTCGTCCGAAGTCACCATTTCCCCATGTCCACTGTTTCTTTCCTGGTGAGAAGTGATGGCTGGCCACATGGAGCATACCACCTTTGGTATCATTCTCATAGCCCCCCTCAAAGTCATACTTCGAATTCACAGCCATATAACTCGTGGGCACCTTGATGTTCTTGTAGTTCGAGATGTCCACCCCAGCAGAGTAGTCCATCTTGTAATAGGTTCCTGTGGCGATGGGGAAGCTCGACACGGCTCGTTTACCATGATCGAACACCGCATTCACATCAGGTGGAAACACACTCTGATAGGCGTCGTTCACCTCTACAGCTGGGTTGGCCCACCAGAGGAAGGTCTGGGGCAGATTCGTACGATTATACACGCGACCTTGGATCTCCAGATAGGCGCAACCAGGACGGAGCGTAAAACCAGCCATACCCTTCTGGTGGAACATCCGCTCCATCTCGTTCACCCATACCGTCACACTTCCATCCGCATTCTCCACGATGGTTGAATCCACAGGCAGATAGGTAGAAGGACGATGGTGCTGGGGCCAGTTAAACTCGATACCACCAGAGATCCAAGGCCCTGTCAGTCCCACAAGGGCTGGTTTGATGACGTGGTTGTAGTAGATAAAATGGCGCTGTTTGATCTTGTCGTACGCCATCTGGATTCGTCCGCCCAGCTCTGGCAATACCATCACCTTGATATACTCATTCTCTAAGAAGACAGCCTTCCATTCCTTATCCACCTTCTCATCCGAGATCGACTCGATGACAGGATAGGGATACACCACCCCACTCGAACCCTGATAGACACGTTTCTCCAGGAAGATCGGGTTCTTCTCTGGTTTTCCTACTTCGTATGTCGGAATCGTAACTATTTCTCGCCAAGCTTTAACCATCTTTTTTACCTTTTTACTTTTTTACCTTTTAATTAACTCGCGTTCGAGTTCCTCCAAACTCTTGCCTTTCGTCTCAGGACAACGATTCCAGAGGAATATGAAAGCACACACACAGATACCACTATAGATCCAGAACGTGCCGCTGGAACCAAGGGCAGCATTCATCGAGGGGAACGAGAAGGTGAGCGTGCAACAACCCACCCAGAGGGCGAAGGTACATGTCGCCATGGCAACACCTCTGATACGATGGGGGAAGATCTCTGCCAGAAGCGTCCAGGTAACAGGACCTAAGGTCATGGCATACACAGAGATCGCAGCTACCACGAGCACCACCATCATCAAGCCTTTGACTTCGAAGAAATAACATGTTCCTAAAGTCAGATAAATCAGTCCCAAACCTCCTGCACCTATCAGAATCAACGTCCGCCTACCCCACTTCTCGATGGTATAAAGGGCCACAAAGGTAAACAGTACATTGGCAATACCTGTAATCACGATATCGATGAACATACCATCTACATCATAACCAGCCCCCACGAAGATCTCCTGGGCATAGTTGAAGATGACATTCGTACCACACCATTGTTGGAAAACAGCGATCACGAGGCCAAGCAACAGCACTTTACTATACTTGCTTTGGAACAACTCTCTCAATCCTGCCTCCTGTCTCATTTTCTCATTTCCTTCATTTCTCAATCTCAGATACACTGGACTCTCAGGAATGAAGAAACTCATCACCAAGAACAACGCCGCTGGGAGGGTTTCTGCCCAGAACATCCAGCGCCAACCCCACTCCAGGTTCCATGCCTGATCCTCTGCGATGGCAGTATCCCTCGCCAAGAGCATATTCACCACCTGAGCACCAAGGATGCCCAATACAATCGTCATCTGATTGAGCGAAACCATCCGTCCTCGGATCTCCGCAGGACTTACCTCCGCAATATACATCGGTGCTAAGGCTGAGGCCACACCAATGCCCATTCCGCCGATGAAACGGGCGATATTGAATAGAGTGAAGTCATTAAACAAACCCGTAGCGATGGCAGAGACCGTGAATAAGATGGCAGATAGTATCAGCAGAGGTTTACGCCCATACTTATCTGCAGCCGAACCAGCCACCATCGCACCTACCAGACAACCTATCAGGGCCGTTGTCATGGCCACTCCCTGCATCACAGGTGAGTCGCTGATGCCAAAATAAAGCTCATAAAACGGTTTGGCGCCACCAATCACCACCCAGTCGTAGCCAAAGAGCAAACCACCCATGGCTGAGACGGCACAAATGAAATAAAGAAATCCCCTTTTATACATGGAAGATTGAATATTGAAGATTGAACATGAATCTATGGATTGATAAACGTTACTTGTATCACTTGCTCCCCTGGGGTCGTATCCGCCTCACGAGGGAAGTAGACGGGCATATCCTTTTGCAAAGGCAGAATACGGAGCTCTAACTGCTTACACTCCTTGGGCAATCGCCAGAGGGCATACTGGAAGGGGCGCCCATTATAGAAGTTGTCGTCTATCAGCTTACCATCGGCATAGAGACGAGCCACATCACCACGATACGCGATGTTCAATAATCGACCTTCACCAGAAACTTCTGGCAGATCAATGGTATACACAGCTGCTTGCTCGAAGTCCGCATCGGTGGGTTCCTCTGCTGCCTTGTTCACACCTATAGTAATCGTACGTAGAGCACCAGCCTCCTTCACCTTTTTAAACATAGGAGCCTCGTAAGCCACATCAAAATGCGCCATTTCATCGAGGAATAGTCGTCCTGCTTGCTCAGAGGTCAGAAGGTAGTAGTTCTGATACACTGGTACATCCGGACCCTTGGCTTTCAAGTTCTTCAGCACCTTATTACCAATAGCCAAGGTTGTAGGCACACCTTTGATCTGCTCCAGATACACCTTGCCATCGCGCTTGGCCACCAACTGAGCCGTAGCATACTTGATGCCTTCGATATTCACTGGGAAGATGCAGATAGTCCCTGCAGGAATGGTCATCTCAGGTAGTTTCACGCCACAAGCCTCCAGCTTTACTTGCTTCTTGGCAGAAAGATTCTGCAAGCGCTCGTAGTTGTTGATGAAGATAAATCCGCTTCCATCCTTCGCACGATACGACCAACGGAGAAAGCGATCATCACCCTTCGCGATATCCTGCTCACAAGGGAAAGTAGCCTCCATAGGCGCCAAGACCTCACCCCAATCCTGCATAAACAGATGGAGTTTGCGCAACAGATAATAATGTGGATTCTTCTGTCCGAACTCATTCAGAGGCGCCTGGAAATCGTAGGTCTTTACGGGCAGATCGTTATAGTTGGTAGCTATGGTGCGCTGGGTTTCGTTCAGATAGGTCTGCCCCTCTGGGTTCGTACCACCATGATACATATAGTAGCCCAGGAGGTTAGAGCCACTACCCAACTTCACCACAGCCATCGAATAGGTATCCTCGGGATAGATATACGGACGACGATGATAGGCCGTCATCATACCACCACCCAACTCACAAGTGAAATAGGGATATTGCTCGTCGCCCTTGTTCAGACGTTCTTTCTGCTCACCAAGCTGTTCTGTGGCTATCGCCGTTGATGAGCGAAACGCCTTAAAGTTGAAAGCCTTATAGTAATTTCCAGCCGTTTCATCGATACTTCGCTCCCAGAATCCATCAGCATAGTCGCCATAAAGGGGCAGCATCTCTCCGAAAGGCACTGGGGTTGCTAACTCTGGCCATCCTGTACGCGTATAGAAAGGTAAATCGAAACCAATCTTCTGCGCTATCTGTTTCAAAGCCATCAGATACTCACCTCGACCACGATACTCATTATCAAACTGGGCCGCTATCACAGGACCACCATCCTTCCACTGAAGCCCCTGCAACTGGGTGAAGATCTGACGATACAAACGCTCTGCATACCCCAGGAACACAGGATTCTCATCCCTCATCTTACAACCTTTCGAGAACATCCAGTCTGGGATGCCTCCGTTTCTCACCTCACCATGACAGAAAGGTCCTAAGCGAAGCACCACGGGCATGCCTTCCTGTTGACAAATCTCGATGAAATGGCGCAAATTGCGTTGTCCGTCCCAACGGAAGATGCCCTCCTGCTCCTCGATATGATTCCAGAACACATAGGTGGCGATGATGGTGATACCACCCTCCTTCATCTTCCTCACCTCTGCCTCCCACTCGTCGACAGGGATACGCGAATAATGCACCTCGCCCATGGCTGGTACCACACGCTTTCCACCGATGATCAGACTATAACCATCCCACTTCACCTCCCGATTCTGGGCCTCAGCCATCAAGCACAACACCATTATGGCCATCCATAGAAACACTCTCTTCATATTCGTTTTTAGCTTTCTGGGGGCAAAGGTACGAATAATCCTGCTTCCCTCAGATAGAAAAGCAGGATAAATGATATGGACAATCTTACGGAGCGTAGGCACATTTCTCCCCCAAAACTTGCTTTATATTAAAATAATCCTTATCGTTGCAAGCAGAATAATTAATTCCTAATATCAGTTTTACAATCCCTGGTACCTATAAGCGCAACGGAGATTCCCTGGAGGAACGAATGGGCTGATGCAGTATCTTGCAACCAATATACATTATCCATTAGTGTGCGAGGAGAATGGTATTCAAGGCCGCGTGGTAGTAGCGTTTATCGTTGAGAAGGATGGTAGTGTGTCGAATGTGAAGGTGGTAAGGAGTGTGGATCCTGCGCTGGATAAGGAAGCGATGCGTCTCGCTAAAAGCATGCCGAAGTGTACCCCAGGAAAGCTGAAGGGCAAGCCAGTAAGAGTAAAATACACGATGCCGATCTCGTTTAAATTACAATAAGGAGTCAAATGGAGAAGTTAAGAGCTCACGAAGTATCGACATTTCGTGAGCTCTTCTGTTATAGTTCTGTAAAGAATATTCACAGTCCTGAAAGAAAACTGCAAGAGCTTGATAATCAAATGGTTATGAGGGCACAGATTTTAGTCGGAGGAAAAGGGAACTTTACTCCGAGGAAAGTCTGACTTTACTCCGAGTAAACCCCCACTTTAGTCGGAGTAAAGTTCAAGGAAATGGCTGGAATTCCACGAATGTAAAGAAACTTCTTGGACGATTACCACCCGAGGACCCAATGGGAGTCGGCGTAGTGGCGGATGAGGGTTTCGTCGTGGAAGGGATCGAGTTGGCGAAGCTGGGGGTGGCGCTGGGAGACATCGACGGGCTTGCCTTGCGGATCGAGGCTATTAAACTCCAGGAGGGTGGCCGTCTTGGCGCCCTCGTCGACCTGGCCCCACCCTACTGCTGGGATGCCTTCGAGCTCGCAGCTGATGAGCACACACTCCGCATGGGGGTAGTTCTTGCCCTTGTTATCAGGTAGGCGGCCCAGGACGGCATGCTCTGACAAGCCCATGAATCGGCAACATACGAACACGTTGCCATGATTCTCTTCTGTATTGCGGATCCACATGAAGGGGCCGTAGCTGGTGATGGTGCAATGGTTGAAATACGAAGGACCTCTACCCAGGATGGTATCGCCTCCGCCATCGATGCGACAATTCAGCCAATAGCAGCTTCCGTTGGCCTGAAGGGCATCGCCATCGCCAATCACATGCACTTGCTCGAAGAAGTTGCGTTCGCCATTCACCAGAAGTCCTTCTGCCTGACCCTTGCAATCCGTCTTCAGCGTGAGGTTGCGGAAGATGAGATCAGTACAGTTATCAGCCGCAAAGGCAGCTCGGCGCGAAGGGAAGGTGCCCTTTACCTCGTTGGTCTTGATATCTGCCGGATGGGGGTTAAACACCTCATTATTAGGGTAATGCACCACCACACCCTCTTGCGATTCGCCCTCGATGGTGACAAAGCGCTTGTTGCGGAAATACACCAGTTCCTCGTAGTCGCCATTCTTCACAAACACCGTATAGCGATCGCTCTCAGAGGTCAGGAAATCAGGGATAAAATCCATCGCGCCCTGAACCGTAGAGAAGTCGCCACTTCCATCAGCAGCCACCACAAGTCGACGCTGATCAGGTGAAGGCGGGAGTTTCTTAGTACGGAAGCGCCAAGCGCGTTTGCTCTTGATGCCCTGAAAACCCTCGAACACACCCTGATCGATGGTGACATAATACTCATGTCCATACTCCAGCATGTTATGATGCAGGTAGATCGTCACCTGATGACCACGAGCCATCACGGGATAGAAATGGAACCCGTCAGAGAAGCCTCCGATAATATCGAGCTGGTAATTACTTGTATCCCAGGCGTTTACGCCAGACGGCGTGCCTGGTTTCGTATTACGATTGGTAATCTGCTCCGACTTATAAATATAAGGTGTGGGGGTGTATTGGGCTGAAGGGTTGTTGGGCTGACGCTCTACAGGACCAGCTGGGATACTCAGATCCAGGCGATCGACGAGTTTCTTCGTCTTCTTGTCGTAGACGGATATAAAGCCCGTCTTACCCACTTTCACCTCCTCCGAGAGTGTCAGGGTGAGGTGCGTATCAGGACAGACATCCACAGCACCATTGGCTGGCCACAATTTGGTGATAACAGGGCCTACCTCGCCAGAGAAGGCGAATAGCGCATAGTGGCAAACGGATAATAGAAGCAAAAGTCGTTTCATATCGTTTAAATGACAGACAGATTAGTCTTGAGCTGTTCAACACTGCTGGCGCCTACGAGAACGCTGGTAACCCCCTGCTGATCGAGGATCCAGCGCAAAGCCTGTTGGGCAATGGTCTCACCACGACGATCAGCCTCCTCCTTCAGCTGGTGCAGGTATTCCAGAAGCTGTGGGGTGAGCGCCTCTTTCTTCAAGAAATGTTCGCGCGCCATTCTGGAGTCGGAAGGGATGCCGTTGAGATAGCGATCCGTGAGCAATCCCTGAGCCAAAGGCGAGAAGGCGATGAAGCCTATGCCATGCTCCTGACAATAGTCGAGCACGCCATCCTCCATCGGCTCACGATCGAGCATATTCAATTTCCCCTGATAGATCAGCAAGGGCACATCGCGACTCCGCAAGTACGCATCGGCAAACTTCAGCGCCTCCAAAGGCCAGCGCGAGATACCAACATAGAGCGCCTTACCAGCCTTGACAATGTCGACGAGGGCCTGGAGCGTTTCTTCCAAAGGCGTCTCTGGATCATAACGATGGCTATAGAACAGATCGACATAGTCGAGGTGCATGCGTTTGAGCGATTGATCGAGCGAAGCCATCAGATACTTACGGGAGCCCCATTCGCCATAGGGTCCAGGCCACATGTCATAGCCCGCCTTCGAGGCGATGAACAACTCATCGCGATAAGGACGGAAATCATCGTCCATCAAGCGCCCCATCGTCTCTTCGGCAGAGCCGTAGGGAGGACCGTAGTTGTTGGCCAGATCGAAGTGGGTGATACCATGATCGAAGGCATAGTGCGTGATGGCTCGACTACGCTCGTAAGGGTCGACACCACCGAAGTTATGCCAGAAGCCCAGACTGACTTTTGGCAACAGCACACCACTGCGTCCACAACGCTGATACATCCTTGCCGACTGGTCGTAGCGACGCTCATCGGCCACATACATTCCTTTCAGTTCCATAGTTCGTCATTATTTGTTCTGAGTGCAAAGATAGCATATTTTTAAAAAAAATAACGATTTCTTGTCATTTTTCTTGGAAGAAAAGCTGATATTTCGTATATTTGCAATCTGAAACTATAATTATTGGCAGAGATGATCGGACAGAAAGACGGATTTCAGGGAGAGCAATCGGTGGTTTTACCCCCGATGGTCGTAGAGCTGGAGAAGGGTGATCCGCTGGTTTCAAGTCTATATGTAACGGATATAGGCTACTATCCGAATGCCACCAACCACTATCGTTCGCGCCAAGAGCCGATAGACCAGTATATCCTGATTTATTGTGCTGACGGAAGCGGATGGTATGAGGTGGAAGGCAGGGAGTTCCAGGTGGAAAAGAACCAGTTCTTCGTCCTGCCCGCAGGTAAAACCCATTCCTATGGTGCAAAGGCTGGTGAGGCGTGGACCATCTACTGGGTGCACTTCTCTGGTACTAATGCGCCGTTCTATGCTGAAGGGGTTCAGACACCACAGGATATCAGCGTGGCCTTGAACTCGCGTATCCGCGATCGGATCAATATCTTCGAGGAGATTATCGCCACCCTTCAGGAGAGCAACGATATTGAGTATCTGCGCTATGCCTCGTCCGTGCTCTACCATTTCCTGGCTTCCATGCGTTTCCTGAGACAATACAGGGGCGACATCAGCAAGATCGGAGATACAGATCCCACCGATGCGGCCATCCATTATATGAAGGAGAATATCGAGAACCGTATCACGCTCGACGACGTGTTGCGCTATGTGGGCTACTCGCAGAGCCATTTCTCGGCTATCTTCAAGAAGAACACGGGCATGAGTCCGTTGTCCTACTTCAACCGTCTGAAGATCGACTATGCCTGTATGCTGTTGAGGGATACGAACCTGAAGGTGAACCAGATCTGCTATAAGGTGGGCATTGAGGATCAATTCTATTTCTCGCGCCTCTTTACGAAGTTAGTGGGCATGTCGCCCTCGAAGTACAGAGAGGAGAACAGTTGAGCAGAATACAAACTACTAACAAATATAATATGAGAAGACTTTTTGTTGTCGTGGTAGTCGCTTTGGCTACCACTATCGGATGGGCTCAGGAGAATGAGATCCACCAGCGTTCCGAGACCTATGAATGGCCTACGGACGAGTTGGTTGTGAAGAACCTGAAAGCATGGCAGGACCTGAAGTTCGGCGTGTTGTTCCATTGGGGGCTCTATGCTGTTCCTGGTATGGTGGAATCGTGGGCCATCTGCGACGAGAACTGGATCACACGCGACACCACCCGCACCTACCAACAGTATATGGATTGGTACTTCGGATTGGCAGAAGAGCTCTGTCCGACGAAATTCGATCCCCAGCAATGGGCCTCAGCCTGTAAGGATGCAGGGATGAAGTATATGATCTTCACCACGAAGCACCATGATGGGTTCTGTATGTGGGACTCTCAGGAAACAGACTTCACCATTGCCAAGCACGCCTTCAAGGAAGATCCGCGCAAAGATGTGCTGAAGTATGTGCTCGACGCCTTCAGAGAGCAACAGTTTACCATTGGCACGTACTTCTCGAAACCTGATTGGCACTCACAATACTACTGGTGGGATGTGTATGCCAAGAAGGGACGTAACGTGAACTACCCCATCGACCAGCACCCTCAGCGTTGGGAGAAATTCAAACAGTTTACCCACAACCAGATGAACGAGATCCTCTCACGCTATGGTAAGGTGGATATCCTCTGGCTCGATGGTGGTTGGGTGGCCAAGGAGAACAGAGGTCAGGATCTGGATATGCCAGAGGTGGCTCGTATTGCTCGCACCAACCAACCAGGTATCATCATTGTAGACAGAACGATCCATGGTCCCTACGAGAATTATCAGACGCCAGAGCGCACCATCCCAGAGACACAGCTCGACTTCCCCTGGGAGAGTTGTATCCCTCTCTCAGACGACTGGGGCTGGGTGCCTCGTCCTCGTTACAAGAGTCCTGAGAAGGTGATTGGCACGCTGATTGAGATTGTAGCCAAGGGTGGTAATCTGGTGTTAGGCGTTGGTCCTTCGCCAGAAGGTCTGATTGAGCCAGAGGCAGTAAACCGTCTGAAGAAGATCGGAGCTTGGCTGAACAAAAACGGGAAGGCTATCTATAACACCACCATCACACCTTATTTTAACGAAGGAAACGTATGGTTTACAAAGGCGAAAGATAGTCATAAGATATACGCCATCTACCGTTTAGGGGATGGAGAGACTTTGCCAACAGAGATCAGCTGGAGCACAAACCTGCCCCAAAAAAGCATCCGTCTGGTAAGCAATGGCAAACGTCTGAAATATCAGGTAGAGGCTGGGTATGTGAAAGTCACCCTACCCCAGCCACTACCACAAGAGTCTATCGCCTTGGAGATTGAATAACCTCCAGAGCTTTTTTAACGACCTCACTCCGTTCATTAAAGACTGAGAAATACTCACTCATATCCCATATATCGCGGGCTATGAGTGCTTTCAGTTGCAAACGGAGGTAAGGCATTGTCTTAACTAATTCTGCCTCGCCAGAAGGTTTGATACCCTGACGCTCTCCCTCGTCGATAATCGCGTTGACGAGAGAGTTAGGCACCTCATAGTTCTGCTTGAAGTCGTCAAACGTGGCCCAGCGAGACTGTAGTTCCTTACGATGGTTATCGACATAACGCAGATTCTGCTGGATGACAATACTCTTGGCCGCTAACTCACGATGGTATTTGGTATAGATCGTCGTATCCAGCGGAACATATACATCGGGCATGATACCTCCTCCACCATAGACTACACGATGACGACGTAAGGTGTGGTATTTGAGCGAATCGGCGAAATGGATACTATCGCGATTGGTCAACTCACCACTCTTCAGGCGATTCACCACATCCATCGCATAATCCTTACCAGCGCCCTTGGTATAAGGTTTCTGGATACAACGACCAGAAGGGGTATAATAATGGGCTATCGTAAGACGAATCATAGAACCATCAGGCAGATCGATAGGACGCTGGACAAGACCTTTTCCAAAGGTGCGACGCCCTACCACCGTACCACGATCCTGATCCTGGATGGCACCAGTAACAATCTCTGCTGCTGAGGCAGTATAACTATCCACCAATACGACGACCTTGCCATCGCGGAACTCACCATTACCATTGGCCTTATATTCCGTACGAGGTGATTTCCGTCCTTCGGTATAGACGATCAGGTCGTTCTTATGCAGAAACTCCTCCGCAATATCGACAGCAGCCTTCAGATAGCCACCACCATTCTCCTGAAGGTCGAGGATGAGATGCTGCATACCCTGACCACGAAGACGGTTCAGACTCTCTAAGAACTCATCATGAGTCGTAGCACCAAAACTACCGATACGGATATAGCCGATACCTGGACGGATCATATAGGTAGCATCGATGGAATGGACAGGAATCTTATCACGGACCACCGTAAACTTCAGACGATCCTTAATACCCTGACGGATGACGCCAAGACGAACCCTGGTGCCCTTAGGACCACGTAGTCGCTTCATGATCTCCTCCTTCGACATCTTGACACCCGCTATCGCCGTATCGTTGACAGACACGATCCTATCGCCAGCAATGATACCAACCTTCTCTGAAGGACCATTGGTAACGGGTTGGATCACTAGGAGCGTATCCTCAATCATATTAAACTGAACACCAATACCTTCGAAGTTTCCAGACAACGGCTCGTTGAGTTCCTTCACTTCCTTAGGTGTGGAATAGCTGGAATGAGGATCCAGTTTGTCGAGCATGCCTCGGATGGCATCCTCCACCAGCTTATCCTCATCAACACTCTCCACATAAAGATTGGTGATCGCCACTTCGGCATATTGCAACTTGCGCATAGGCGTGTCGTCATTATTGCGATGAAATTGCGCAAAAGAAGTAAGAAACGACCATTGGCAAGCCAAACAAATCAGTAGTATCTTCCTCATATTATTCGTAAATGTCTTCTTCAGGGCGGTCTTCCTCGACCACCAGATTATCGATAATGAAACCTTGACGTTCCATCGTGTTCTTTCCCATATAATACTCCAAGAGCTTCTGCACCTGGTCTGTCTTATGAAGCGTTACCTGCTCCAAACGGATGTCAGGGCCAATAAAACCAGCGAATTCATCGGGAGAAATCTCACCAAGACCCTTAAAACGCGTAATCTCCGGATCCGGGCCAAGCTCTTCGATGGCTTTTTGGCGCTCCTCTTCGCTATAACAATAGCGTGTGATGAAATCGCCTTTTTTATCCGATTTGGCATCCGCATCAGCTATCGCCTTCTTGTTTTTAATTTTTGTACGACGATTGCGGACACGGAAGAGGGGGGTCTGGAGGACATACACATGACCTTTCTTAATCAGTTCAGGGAAGAACTGCAGGAAGAATGTGATGATCAGCAGACGGATATGCATACCATCGACATCGGCATCAGTAGCCACAATCACCTTGTTATAACGTAAGGTATCGAGTCCGTCCTCAATGTCAAGAGCTGCCTGAAGCAGGTTGAACTCCTCATTCTCGTAAACCACCTTTTTCGTCAGACCAAATGAGTTGAGAGGCTTACCTCGGAGTGAGAAGACAGCCTGGGTGTTGACATCACGGCTCTTGGTGATGCTTCCGCTGGCAGAGTCGCCCTCCGTGATAAAGATGCAGGACTCTTCCTTCAAATCGTTTTTCACGTCGCTGAAATGGATACGACAATCGCGGAGCTTACGATTGTTGAGGCTGGCCTTCTTAGCACGCTCACGAGCCAGTTTGGTAACACCAGCCATCGCCTTACGCTCACGCTCACTCTCCTTGACCTTATTCTCAATAACCTCAGCCACATCCTGATGGATATGCAGATAGTTATCCACCTCTTGTCTGATGAAGTCGCCCACATACTTATTGATGCTCACACCATCAGGGGCCATCGTCAGAGAACCAAGCTTTATCTTCGTCTGACTCTCAAACATCGGCTCTTCCACGTTGATGGCAATAGCTGCGACAATACCTGTACGGATATCGCCATACTCATATTTCCCGAAGAAATCGCGGATGGTACGGGCAATATGCTCCTTGAAGGCACTC
>JAEEGG010002555.1_pt1 | contig 46733 bp, 44 predicted proteins | sample 9134161 | NCBI WGS metagenome assembly JAEEGG01 (sample SAMN16246543, study PRJNA631951) | gut metagenome | biome: gut microbiome; feature: rumen; material: CR-attached | host: Bos | place: Iran: Karaj | collected 2018-10
ATGTGTTCCAGCGTAGCGTACAGGATATGGCTCATGATTGTGGTTTCTTCTACACTGTGCAGAAAACACGAAGCCGTAGCCACCGCCTGGACATCTCTATCCGTTACACCTTCAACGCCCAGAAGAGTAAGTATAAGGGAACAGGTGCAGGTAAAGCTGAGCAGCAACGCATGAGCAACAGCAACTGATACAGTTTATCACATTTTTATGCAGATTATCCCAAATGTTTGGCAGTCTCGGCAACAATTCGTAACTTTGCAACGTCAAAACATAAAAAATGATGAAAAGATACAAGTATATCAAGAGTAACGCATTTACGGCTGGAGCCTCGCTCGGCAATCCAGCCGCGTGCGTCTTTACGGGCAAGGAAACGCTGTCGCCAGAACAGATGCAGGCCGTGGCGAGAGAGCACAAGGGCTTTGTGATGGAAGTAGTGTTTTGCGGACAGTCAGACGTGGCCGACTGCAAACTGACCTACTATTCGTCGGAGTGCGAGGTGGATTTCTGCGGTCATGGCACCATCGCCACGATGTATTCGATGATCAAGGACGATGCTGGGCTGAGGTCGAAGCCTGTCGTCAAGGTCGAAACCAACCGCAAAGGAATCGTCGAGGTGTTCAATGCCATCGATACGGAAGATGCTGTGTATATCACCGCTCCCGATCCTTTCGAGTACCCCATGAGTCTGACAATCGACGCAATCGAAAAGGCTCTGGAGTTGTCTGAAGGAAGTATTCGTCAGGATCTACCTATCCGCATCATCGATGCAGGCCTACGCACGTTGATAGTGCCAATTGCAGATTTGGAAACAGAGGTCTCTGTATTCCCCAATGAACAGGAACTGAAGATCTTCTGCGAAGGGAACGACATCGACATCATTCTTATCTTCTCGAAGCAGACTGCCGATGCTGACGCATTCGCACATACAAGAGTCTTCGCCCCCAAGTTCGGCTATCTCGAAGACCCCGCCACTGGTTCAGGTAACAGTGCCTTCGCCAACTATCTGCTGAGCGAAAACCTATGGAATGGTAACCCCATTACTATCGAGCAGGGCGGTAACGATTGCATCTTCAACTCGGTAAAACTAAAGTACACGAACGACCAAGTGCTCTTCGGCAGCAAGGCCACAGTCAGAATTGAAGGAGATTATTTATTGTGAGCAAAATGAATATACTGATAATAAACGGAAGTCCTCGAAAGAAGGGACTGATATCACAGATGCTCGGCATCATGTGCGAGGAGGCGGAGAAACATGGTGATACGGTGGAGATGGTGTATACCAACGACCTGACCGTGAAGCCTTGCACGGGTTGTATGGCCTGCCGCACGAAGGAAAAATGTGTACTCGCTGAGGACGATTCGCAGCGGGTGCTGAAGATAATGCAGCAGGCTGATACCATCATTATGGGTGCGCCATGTTACTGGGGAAACATCCCCGGACAGATGAAATTGATGTTCGACCGTCAGGTCTATGGTATGATGCGTGATACGGACCGCTTTCCAGAGCCGCTGATGAAAGGCAAAAAATGTATCCTTGTCAGCACCTGCACCACGCCTTGGCCTTGGAACATTCTGTTCAAGCAGTCGCGAGGTGCTATTCATGCCATGCGTGAAATCGCCCGCTATGCAGGTTTCAAGATAGTGAAGACCATCGAGCGTGGTGGCACTGCAAAACATCCGGAACTGACAGAGAAAGACAAACAGAAGTGTCATAAAGCAATAGAGTTGTTATATTGATTTCAAATCGCAATTGAAACAAATCGAATCATATTACGTCCGCAGGCGAGACTTGCATCGACGCAAACCAGTATCAAGGCGAGGGACGACCTATTAGAGTGTTGAGATTAGAGATTAATAAATAAAGGATGATTACAAATATAAAATATGTGATATGAAAAAAGTAAGAATCACAGCCATTCGCCAGACAGTCTATGAGGACCTGATGGCGAAATACGAGAATCCGATTGAACATACCTGCGATGTCAGGGAGGGGCAACAGTGGATTTCCATCGACGGCCAGCGGCCAGAAGGAATGTGTCCGTCGGCATGGTACTCCATGCGCGAGTTTGTGGAGTCACTGGCCCGAGGCGAGGGCAACTTCTACGACGGATGGATGAAGAACCCCGTGAGTGCAATGATCAGCTGCAACGACGGCTTCCGTCCGTTCAGTTTCTATATCGAAGTGACGAATGAGCAAGAGCAGAATGATTAGAAGAGATGCTACGTCAAATAGAAAATAGAATGAAACGGCTTTTATATCTGGACAATCTGAAGGTGTGCCTGACGGTGCTGGTGATATTCCACCATGCCGGTCAGGCATACGGCGATGGTGGCGACTGGGCTTGCAATATGCCACCGACGGCATCTGGATAGGAGCATTCGGCAAGTTCATGTTCATCGGCATTATCACTACCATCTGTTCGTTTGTGCTCACTTGGTTGGTAAGGCTGATTCCCGGTGCGAAGAAAGTATTATAATTGAATAAACAATGATGTATAAAACCCGCAATTTACCCAACACCCGAATCGATGTGGCCGATGCCCTGAGAGGTATCGCTGTGGCCGGCATCATCCTGTATCACTCCGTAGAGCACTTCGACATCTTCACCCAAGAGCCGATAGTGCATACGCTGCCCTGCGACCAGACGGTGGCCGACGTGCTGGCCTGGCTGCTCTCAGGCAAGATGTACGGCATCTTCGCCATGCTCTTCGGACTGAGTTTCTTCATTATGAATGATAATCAGCAGCAGAAAGGCAAGAACTTCTCTGGGCGTTTTGCCTGGCGCATGTGCCTGTTGTTCGTGTTTGGCATCATCAACGTGGCTTTCTATGATGGCGACATTCTGATGCTCTATGCATGCTACGGCCTGCTGCTCATCCCCATCAGCTATCTGCCCTCGAAGTGGGTGTGGTGCATCATCGCCTTTTTGGCCATCCAGCCCGTAGAGCTTTACTGTCTGCTGACGGGTACCACCATCGACCACACCAGGCTCTTTGATATTTACAACCAAACCATCGCCCTGCACGAACATGGCACGTTCTGGGAGAATGCCGTGAACAACGTGCGATACGGTTTTGAACTAAATCTGCGGTTCAATGTCTTCAGCGGACGACTGACGCAACTGCTCTGTCTCTTTATCCTTGGTATGCAGTTAGGTCGACAACGACTCTTTTATAATGAGGGACGCAATCTGAAGATATGGCATCAGATACTTGTGAGATCAGCCATCCTGGTGATTATCCTAAGCTTCGTGGATTTCGGCGAGCTGGAATCATGGCTCAAACCCATCTACAACTTCATCATCCTGCTGATGATCGTTTCGGCTGTGGTCTCTGCCTGGTATGCTTTCGATGGCGTCCGCCGGGTGCTTCACCATCTCTGCATCTTCGGTCGCATGAGTCTCACCAACTATCTGCTCCAATCCATCATCGGCTGCGCCATCTTCTGCGGCTACGGCCTCGCCTGCTACCACCTTTTAGGCATCACTTACGCCGTCATGCTTGGATGCGGAATGGTCGTTTGCCAGTATCTCTTCGCCCGCTATTGGTTCAGCAACCATCCCCGCGGACCGTTAGAAGGCCTTTGGAGAAAACTGACATGGATTTAAGTTTCCGCATCACAGGCGAAGCAGATGAGGGAAATCCATCAGATTAATATTCGTCGAGGATCTTCTGGAGGCGTTTGAGACGCTCCTTCTTTGAGTTTTTGTTAAGGCGGGCAAGCCACTTCTTGGGGATGATGGCCTTCAGAATCTCCAAAACCTGGATGCCGCTGTTGGGATTGGCGGCTGCCAACTGGGCGTCAACGGCTTTCATTTTCAGCTTTTCCTTTAGGTCGGAGGACAGCTCGTTGACAGATCCGTTGCCGAACACCACTACTTCCTTGATATTCAACAGCTTGGAGATCATATACACAGTATCGCGACGCAACTCTGTGACATTAATGATACGGCTCTCGTAGTTGACATGCGTGAACGACAACGACTGGCAACTGTCGGATACAAGTACACCGCCAAGAGAGTCGGTGACGCTGGTACCCTCACGGCTGACAACATTCGCCCCCACTACGGGGACGAGCGTCTCAACATCGACCACCACCAGGTGTCGCTGTGAGAATGCTTCGAGAGAAACCGCTGCAAGCAGGAGCAGCAAAAGAGTACGCCATCTGTTCACGTCTGCAAATTTAAGGATTCACCCTCTATGCACCAAATTATTTCAGACATTTTATCGTAAATTTTTGGTATTTTACTTACTTATTCGTAACTTTGCCAAAAATTAATTAAAACAGACATGATATTCTATTTCAGTGGAACCGGCAATACAAAATGGGCAGCAGAGGAGATAGCGAAGGCTATCGACGATCAGCTGTTCTATATTCCCGACGAAATACGTAAAGGTCGTCATAGTTATATCCTCCATACGGGCGAACGTATCGGCTTCTGTTTTCCCACACACGGTTGGCAGGTGCCAGGACTGGTGAGAGCATTCATACGGAGTCTGAAACTGAACGTTGACAATCACTTCTGCTGGGCGATGACCACCTGTGGCGACAATATGGGTGAGGCGATGACCATCCTGAATCATGACTTAGCTGCCAACAAGGACTTGAGGCGAAGCAACGGGGAGCCGTTGCAAGCAGAATCAGTATTCTCAGTAATCATGCCAGAGAGCTATGTCTGCCTGCCGTTCATGAAGACCGACCCAGAGGACAAGGAGGCGATGAAGCTCGATGTGGCGCGCCACCAACTGCCTCATATCAGCAACATGATCAGAGAGCGCAGACGGGGTGTCGAGGAACTCGACAAGGGGCCCACTCCCCGACTCTACTCGTATGTGATCGGCGAATACTTCAACCGGAGAATGGTGACCGACAAGAAGTTTACGGTGGATAAAGACAAATGCACCCGATGCGGGAAGTGCCAGAAGGTGTGTCCGGTGGATAATATACATGGAACACCGCCCGCGTGGTTGCACAACGGGCGGTGTACCTCCTGTCTGGCCTGCTATCACTATTGTCCCGTGCATGCCATCAACTACGGCAAGATCACACGGAAGCGCGACCAGTATTACTTCAATAGACGCGAGGACCGAAGATAGCGGTGCCGATACGGACCATCGTGGAGCCGGTTTCGAAGGCAATGGGATAGTCGTCGCTCATGCCCCACGAACGCTCACAAAAGGCATCATCGTCGGCGAAATACTTTTGCTTGACCTCATCAAAGAAATCGCGGGCCGTGAGCATCTCACGACGGATCTGCTCCTGGTCGTCGACAAACGAGGCCATCATCATCAGTCCGCAGATCTGCACGTGCGACATCTCGCGCCATTCACCTGCTGCAAGCAGTTCGCGACAGGCATCGAGCGTCAAGCCGAACTTGGTGGACTCCTCAGCGATATGCAGTTCGAGTAACACTTTAATCACCCGCCCGCATCGCTCTGCCTGCCTGTTGATTTCACGCAGAAGCTTGATGGTGTCGACAGCCTCGATCATCGTCACGTAAGGGGCAATATACTTCACCTTGTTGGTCTGCAAGTGACCAATGAAATGCCACTCGATATCCTTCGGCAACTGTTCGTGCTTCTGACGCAGTTCCTGTTCGTGACTTTCACCGAAGATGCGCTGTCCCTCGGCATAAGCCGCCTCGATATATTCGTTGGGGTGATACTTGCTAATTGCCACAAGGCGGACACCTTGTGGCAACTGACTCAGCACCTCATGAAGATGCGATTTGACGTCGTACATAGCGTTTACTGGTGTTCGTAGACATCCATAATGAGGGTCTCATTGACGGTAGCGATGACATAGTCGATCATCGTGCCGCCCATCACCTCCTCGATATTCTTCACGGCACCGTTGAAGGAACCGGCCTGCGTCAGGTAATTCACGGCTGAAGTCTTCTCCTTGGCTGTCTTCTCATCGATGGTGATGAATTTAAGCTTAGCCTTATACCACTTGTCAGCACTGTCGCTGTCGGCAAAGAATATCTCCTTATAAGAAGCCTTCTTGATGTCGACCACATCAAACTGTCCACTGATGAAATGCGACATCTCCTCGATGATGCGTTTCTCAGCCTCGGAGAAGCTCAATGCATCGACGACATAGATTTCTGATACGCGTTTCTGCAAGCCGTCTTCCATCATTTTCTCATAACGGATCTTGCACTCAAACCATTCTGCTGTTCTTGATCTCATTTTTAATTATATTATTCGTTGTTTTTATTCATTGCAGCCTTTTTACGCTCGGTGATCTGCTCGATGATCTCTGTGGCAATGCGCTGACTCTTCTCGGAGGGCAACGCCGAATGCTCACTCAGTTCGATCTGCTTCTCAATGAGTTCCTCCATCGCCCGGCTGCTGGCATCCTCGAACGCCTTCTGACCACCATTCATGGTGCGGCTGTTGTAGACACCAGAGAGCACACGCTCCGCTTCCTTCGTGAACTGCTTACGGAAGATTGCTTCGCCCTTGGCCTCAAACTCACGGATTTTCTTGGGGTCAACCTTGTCAGAATCCTTCATCTGGTATTCCTTGATAGCTGCGGCGATAGTAGCCGAATCGGCAGCGGCACCCAATTCCGTAGAGGGGTCGAAGCCCTCGTCGAGCAATTCGTCGCTGATGGGTTCATCAACGGGTTTGACAAACTCCACAATTTCCGTATCAGGTGTGAGTGTAAAGAAGAGTCCCACTAAGATGAGAGCAATGACGATGGCGCTAACAGACGTGACGGCCGACTTGAAGGTAGCCTTCCGCTGGGAGAGAGCCTTTCGGAAGTCGGCAACAGTAGCATAGCGTGCCTCAGGATTCTCGGAGGTAGCTTTATTAACCACGGACTTCAGATAGAAAGGTAGTCCTGACGAAGCGTTGAGGTATTCTATGAACTTACCCAAGCCGAAGACATCGCTGCGCTCAGTGGGCACTTCGCCACGCAACACCTCAGGCGCAATATACTCTTCGACGCCCTCGTAGAGCGTATCGTAGACCTCCAGGCGGTGGAAGGGTGAACCGTGCAGCAACAGGCGCACATCATAGTCATTGCGGCGCACGAAAACGTTAGACGGGGCAAAACACACCTGCTGAACACCCTTCTCGTTGAGTTTAATCGTCAGTTCCATCAGATCCTTGATAGTATTTTCAAGGAATCCTTTCTGAGCCACCACCGCAGGAACCTCGTTCAACAGCTGACCCATCGTGAGGTAATGGCCGGACTCTACGGCAACAGCATAGATACCATCGGAACCGTTCTCGGCATTAGGCGTGAAATGTAACTGATGTTTGTCGCCTATCTGCGATACCACCTCGCAGTCCTTCTTAAGGCACTCCGCAAAGAGAATATTGTCGGAGAGCTCATCGAGGAACTCCACAAAATTGCTGTACTTGCCATCGATCTGGCGCTTGTGGAAATAGCCATAAGGCATTTTCACCTTATTAGACTTCCGTACGTCACGGGTTTCTACAAGTTCTTCGTAATTCATATCTACACGAGTTTTGACGTGCAAAAGTACAAAATAAAATTGAAATAATTTCTTTTTTCACTTTTTTTTCGTACCTTTGCACGCAAAATTGTAAATTGTAAATCATCAAATTGTAAATTACAAAGATGCCAGAGATATCAGTACGCGGTCTGGAGATGCCGGAGTCACCAATCAGGAAACTAGCTCCGCTAGCTGCCGCCGCTAAGAAAAGAGGTACTAAGGTGTATCACCTGAACATCGGACAGCCCGACCTGCCCACACCGAAGGTGGCACTCGACGCCCTGAAAACCATCGACCGTAACATCCTCGAGTATTCACCCTCACAAGGCTACCTGAGCTACCGCGAGAAGCTGGTGGACTATTACGCGAAATACGACATCCGTGTGACTGCTGATGACATCATCATCACGTCGGGTGGTTCTGAGGCTGTGCTCTTCGCCTTCCTCTCATGTCTGAATCCTGGCGACGAGATCATCGTGCCCGAGCCCGCCTACGCCAATTATATGGCCTTCGCCATCTCTGCCGGTGCCAAGATCCGCACAATCGCCACCACCATCGAAGAGGGTTTTTCGCTGCCGAAGGTGGAGAAGTTTGAAGAGCTGATCAACGAACGCACCAGGGCCATCATGATCTGTAATCCCAACAACCCCACGGGTTATCTATATACCCGTAGGGAGATGAACCAAATACGCGACCTGGTGAAGAAGTACGACCTGTATCTCTTCTCCGACGAGGTGTATCGCGAATACATCTATACAGGATCACCCTATATTTCCGCCTGCCATCTGGAAGGCATCGAACAGAACGTGATCTTGATTGACTCCGTATCGAAGCGCTACAGTGAGTGCGGTATCCGTATCGGTGCGCTGATCACGAAGAATGCCGAGGTGAGAAAAGCCGTAATGAAATTCTGTCAGGCGCGCCTCTCCCCACCCCTTATCGGACAGATTGTGGCCGAGGCCTCTTTGGAGACACCCGAGGACTATCTACGCGATGTGTATGATGAGTATGTGGAACGCAGGAAATGCCTAATCGACGGTCTGAACCGAATTCCAGGTGTCTACTCCCCCATCCCGATGGGCGCTTTCTACACCGTAGCTAAGTTGCCCGTAGACGATGCGGAGAAATTCTGCCGCTGGTGTCTCGCTGAATTCGATTATGAGGGCGAGACAGTGATGATGGCACCTGCTGCCGGTTTCTATACCACTCCCGGTGCCGGTATCAATCAGGTGCGTATCGCCTATGTGTTGAAAAAGAAAGATCTGGAACGTGCGTTGTTTGTACTCCGCAAAGCTTTGGAGGCATACCCCGGCCGCGTCGACGAAGAATGAATTTTCCCTTTTTCATAGCAAAGAGAATATATAGTGATCAGGGCGACAAACGGAAAGTGAGTCGTCCTGCCATTCGTATTGCCACCATCGGTGTCGCCATCGGTCTGGCGGTGATGATCGTCACCGTGAGCGTCGTGCTCGGATTCAAGCATACCATCCGCGACAAGGTGGTGGGATTCGGCAGTCATATCCAGGTGCAGAACATGCTCACCTTCCTCAGTACCGACTCCTACCCCATCTGCATCAACGACAGTGTGATGAAGAGTTATGAGCAGATTGCAGGCGTGAAGCACGTAGAGCGCTACGCCTACGCTCAGGGCATTCTGAAAACCGACGATGACTTTCTCGGCGTGATGTTCAAGGGTGTGGGATCCGAATATGACCTGAACTTCCTGAGTCAGCATCTGACAGAGGGCGAGATACCCGTGTTCAGCGACACTGCCAACACCAACAAGATACTCGTCTCGAAGATGATTGCCGACAAGCTGCGCCTGAAAGCTGGTGACCGTATCTTCGCCTATTTCATCGGCGAGAGCGTGCGCACCAGGCGATTCACCATCGTTGGAATCTATCAGACCAATATGACCCGCTTCGACGAGGCACTCTGCTTCACCGATCTCGCCACCACCCAGAAACTCAACGATTGGAAAGACTATCAGTGCAGCGGTGCAGAGATCACCGTCAACGACTTCGATCAGTTGCAGACCGTCGCCGATGAATTTATAGATATGGTCAACCGAAGGACCGACCAGGACTATAACACCTACTCCTCGCAGACCATCTACGAAAGTTATCCACAAGTGTTCAACTGGCTGGAACTGCTCGATATCAATGTCTGGATCATCCTTGTGCTGATGGTGTGTGTGGCAGGTTTCACCATGATCAGCGGCCTGCTTATCATCATACTCGAACGGACACAAATGATTGGTGTACTGAAAGCCTTAGGTGCCAGAAACAAGACCATCCGCCACACCTTCCTCTGGTTTGCTGCCTTCATCATCGGACAAGGACTGCTGTTGGGCAACGTGCTGGGTATCGGAATTATCCTGCTCCAGAAATATACAGGTCTGGTAAGACTCGACCCGCAGACTTACTATGTGAACGAGGCCCCGATGGAGATTAATATCCCCCTCTTCGTACTGCTCAACATCGCCACGTTAATCATCTGTGTTTTCGTTCTGATCGCACCAAGTTTTCTGATTTCGCACATCCATCCAGCGAAATCTATGCGATATGAGTAAATAAAGGTTAATTTCTGCACATTTTTTTTGCAAATGTGCAAGAAATGAATTACCTTTGCACAAAATTTAAAAGTTTGTGCAATTTTAATGGAATCATTCAGTAGCTTTAACGCTTATATCCAGCGCGCGATCATCGACAATTGGGATCAGGATGCACTCACCGACTATGAGGGAGCCACCCTTCAGTTTCACGATGTCGCCCGCAAGATTGAGAAACTCCATATCCTCTTTGAGAACAGTAATGTCCAGAAGGGCGACAAGATCGCCATCTGCGGTCGTAACTCCGCCCATTGGGCTGTGGCCTTTCTCGCTACACTTACCTACGGAGCTGTGGCAGTACCCATCCTTCATGAATTTAATGGTGAGCAGATTCACAACATCGTGAACCACTCGGAATCGAAACTCCTCTTTATCGGTGACTTTGCCGTAAAGACCATCAACCCCGATGAGATGCCCGCTTTGGAAGGTATCATCAACATTCCCGACTTCTCGCTGATGATCAGTCGCTCTGAACAGCTTACATACGCGCGCGAACATTTAAATATGATGTTCGGCAGCAAGTATCCAATGGCTTTTCGTCGGGAGCACGTGAGCTATCATCAGGACGAGTCAGAGGAACTGGCACTCATCAACTACACCAGCGGCACGACGGGCCACTCAAAGGGAGTGATGCTACCCTATCGTGCAATCTGGGGCAATATCGAATTTATCATCAACCGTCTTGGTAAGATTATCAAGCCTGGCGACAATATGCTGAGCATCCTGCCGATGGCCCACATGTACGGCATGGCCGTAGAATTTCTCTTCGGCTTCTGTCACGGTTGTCATCTGTTCTTCCTGACCCGTCTGCCATCGCCCGCTATCATCGCACAGGCTTTCCTCAATGTGCAGCCCACACTGGTAGTCACCGTGCCCCTGATCATTGAAAAGATCATCCGCAAAAAGGTATTCCCAAAGATACAGAACAACCGTATGCGTCTGCTGCTGGCGATGCCCGTCGTGAGCAAGAAAGTGAAGGACCGTATTTGCAGCGAGGTCTACAAGGCCTTTGGCGGTCGCCTCTATGAGATTATCGTGGGCGGTGCAGCCCTCTCGAAAGAAGTCGAGGAGTTCCTGCTGAGTATCGGATTCCCTGTTACCGTGGGCTATGGCACCACTGAGTGCGCGCCATTGATCTCCTACTGCGACTACAAGGAGTTTGTGCCTGGCTGTTGCGGTAAGCCAGTTGACCGCATGGAGGTGAAAATTCTCTCGAAGGATCCTGCTAATATCCCCGGCGAGATTGTCACCCGTGGTTGCAACGTGATGCTCGGCTACTACAAAAATGAAGAGGCCACCCGAGAAGCCATTGACGAAGAAGGTTACTACCACACCGGCGACCTGGGAACTCTTTCCTATTCTAATCATTTGTTCATTCGCGGACGCATTAAAAACATGCTGTTGGGCGCCAACGGGCAGAATGTCTATCCCGAAGAGATTGAGGACAAACTCAATTCGATGACAATGGTAGCAGAGAGCGTGGTCATCCAGCGAGGTGACAAACTGGTGGCACTCGTACATCCTGATAAGGACGAGATGATGAACTTCAGCCAGGAAGAGCTGGAACAGATTATGGAGCAGAACCGCAAGGAGCTGAACGAGCAGCTGCCCGTATACAGCCGTATCTCACAGATCATTCTCCATCAGGAGGAATTTGCCAAGACACCTAAGAAGAGTATCAAGCGCTACTTATATAAGAACTACTAATATGGAACAGATACCAAGTTTTAACGCACTCATCCAGAAGAGCATCGTTGATAATTGGGACCGCGATGCCTTGACTGACTACAAGGGTCAGACCTTGCAGTTTCATGATGTAGCAAGAAAGATCGAGAAGGTTCATATCCTTTTCGAAAACAGTGGTATTCAAAAGGGCGACAAGATAGCCCTCTGTGGCCGCAACTCCTCGCAATGGGCCGTTGCTTTCCTAGCCACGCTCACTTACGGTGCTATCGCTGTGCCAATCCTGCATGAGTTCAATGCCGAACAGATCCATAATATCGTGAACCACTCTGAGGCCCGCCTGTTGTTTGTGGGCGACCATGTGGCCACAATCATCGATCCGCAGGCGATGCCCACGCTCGAAGGCATCATCAACAACCCCGATTATTCGCTGATGATTAGCCGCACCGACAAGCTGACCTACGCCCGCGAACACCTCAATGAACTCTACGGCAAGAAATTCCCCAAGTATTTCCGCAAGCAGCATATCAGCTACTACATCGAGCAAAGTCCTGACGAACTGGCGATCATCAACTATACCAGCGGCACTACGGGTTTCTCGAAAGGTGTGATGATACCCTACCGCGCCCTCTGGTCGAACTACGACTTTGCCTGCGACGTGTTGGGTAAGACCATCAAGGCTGGCGATAAAGTGATCTCGATGCTGCCGATGGCCCACATGTATGGTATGGCCTTCGAGTTCATCTTCGAATTTCTTCACGGCTGTCATGTCTACTATCTCAACCGCGTGCCCTCGCCCGCCATCATCGCACAGGCACTCGCAGAGATCAAACCCGTCATCGTGATTGCCGTACCCCTCATCATCGAGAAGATCATCCGCAAAAAGGTGTTCCCCAAGATACAAAACAACCGCATGCGCCTGCTGCTGCAGATGCCCGTCATCTCAAAAAAAGTACGCGAGATGATCTGCCAGGAAGTGCTCAAAGCCTTTGGCGGCCGCATGTATCAGGTAATTATCGGCGGAGCAGCCCTGAATCAGGAGGTAGAGCGATTCCTCAAACGCATCGAGTTTCCATATACCGTAGGCTACGGTGCTACCGAGTGCGCCCCCATCATCTGTTACAGCGACTGGCACACCTTCGCCCAGGGTTCCTGTGGCCGCGCTGCCCTGCACATGCAGGTGGAGATTGACAGCCCAGATCCACGTCGCATTCCAGGAGAAATTCTCACCAAGGGACCCAACGTCATGCTAGGCTACTACAAGAACCAGGAGGCAACCGACGAGACTATCGACCGTAATGGCTGGTATCACACCGGCGATCTGGGTACGATGGACATTCACGGTAACGTGTTCATCAACGGCCGTTCAAAGAATATGCTCCTTGGTCCCAACGGGCAGAACATCTACCCCGAGGAAATCGAGGACAAACTCAACTCAATGACAATGGTCGTGGAGAGTATCGTGGTGCAGCGAGACAACAAACTCGTCGCCCTCGTCTATCCCGACTTTGACGAAGCCAAGGCCATGAAATTCTCTGCCGCTGACATACAGAATGTCATGGAACAGAATCGCAACGGACTCAATGAGATGCTACCCGCCTACGAGAAAATCTCGGAGATCGTCATACAGGAAGAAGAGTTTGAAAAGACGCCTAAGAAGTCAATCAAGCGATACTTATATCAATAAACATGAATCCCCGCTCTGGCCTGAGCGGGGATTATTTTATTTAGCGTAATTATTATAATAATACCAGTAAGTGCGACCGTACCAGTCTTCGACCTTTCCCTTGCGCTCAGTAGCGTCGGTGTATTTCTGTTCCAGCTCCTGAAGATTCCGGTAATCTTCTTCCATCACAGGATTGCGGTAGATGAGTTTCGGATGGTGACGGAGGTGATTGTAAAGCGTGAGGGCCTCACGATAATGGAGCGGCAAATTGGCAGTATCAAGAGAGTCGCCAGCTATGGAGAAAGAGAGCAAACGGTCAACGAAATGATCGAGGCGACGATCGAGCAAGAGACCGCAAAGCTCGTAATCTCTAGAAAGACTTGAGACGCTAGATAATCCAGACAATCGAGACAAATAGGTGGTAGGGAGCATCGGTCTGGCTGGACGGGCACCGAGGGCATGATAGAGACTGTCTTCGGGATAACGCACGAAGTGGGATATCCCGCTGGTCGGAAGCATCACGCTGCTGCCGCCGACAATCGGGTAATGGAAGAGACGTTCGCCGAGTTCACCACTACGCGCCATAGCATACATCCGGATCATCTGTAGGTCGACATCGCTCTCGAGCGACTCCCAACCTGCATCCAGAGCACCTTCGTAATCGCCTTTTATCAGACAGGCCTCAGCACGCATACGATAATGGAACACAGCATTGGTGTTACTCACCCAAGCAACGCCCACCAGCATCAGAAACATCACGAGCATGTTGATCCACATCGGACGTGAGAAGAATACGGGTGTATTTTTGTCTGGCTCCACATTCTGGATGTATCTCACAACCAGACAGAGACCCACCCAGAGGATAAGTGCCAACGGAACCAAAATCCACCAGAATCCCCAATGAAAGGAATGCCTGATATCGATACTGACCGCACTGATAAGAGCCAGACAGAGCATTGAGGGGAAATATGTGAGGGCGTGACCCCTATTGGAAAGACGAAACACAGAATAGACTAACATCTGAAGCAACTGAAGGAGTACAGTAATGAGCACAGCACCCAGCAAACGGTTGTAATGGGTCTTCCCGTCACTCATCACATGTTGGGCTGCAGCCAGAACATCAGCCTGGAAAAAATACAACCAGAGGAAGGAGAAGGCGATAAAGACAATAGCACACGTCCATCGGACGGTGCTATTGCTTTGATTAAGAGAATGACGAATCATTTTAATTCTTCTTCAATACAACAGCGGAACGGGCAGGGATGTAGAGTTTAAGCCACTCTTTCTTGTCGTTCACATAGAGAGGATCAAAGTTCGTGGTGTGCGTCATCGAGTCATCGGCAAAACCATTGCCACCGAAATCCTTCGAATCGGTGTTGAGTACCACATCGTATGAACCCGTTGGCACGAGGAAACCGTAATCGGTATAGCTGCGCGTCGGTGAGAAGTTGAACACGAAGACGAGGTCGCCACGCATAAAGCAAAGCACCTGATCACCATCATCGTGCCAGATCTCCTGAACGGGTGTATCCTGGAAGTTCTTCTGTGACTTGATGACTTTCAGCATCTCACGATCGAAATCGCCCAGCCAGTGATAGCAGAGGTCTTTGTTGTCAACAAGACTCCACTGACGACGGGCATATTTGTACGACCAGCCGTTGCCATCGCGCGGGAAATCAATCCACTCGGGATGACCGAACTCATTACCCATGAAGTTAAGGTAACCGCCATTGATGGCTGCCGCTGTCACCAGACGAATCATCTTGTGCAGGGCAATACCACGCTGAGCGAGGTCGTTGACATCCTTCTTGGCGAAGTGCCAGTACATATCGGCATCAATCAGACGGAAGATGATGGTCTTATCACCCACAAGTGCCTGATCGTGCGATTCGCAATAAGAGATGGTCTTCTCATCGGGACGGCGATTCTTGACCTCCCAGAAGATGGAGCAGACATTGATATCCTCATCGCGTACCTCTTTAATGGTCTTGATCCAGTAGTCGGGAATATTCATGGCCATACGGTAGTCGAAGCCGTAGCCACCATCCTCGAACTTAGCAGCGAGACCGGGCATACCACTTACCTCCTCAGCGATGGTGATGGCATTGGGATTCACCTCGTGGATGAGTTTGTTGGCAAGTGTTAGGTAGCAGATGGCATTGTCGTCCTCATGGCCGTTGAAATAGTCGCCATAACCTCCGAACGCCTCACCCAGTCCGTGTGAATAATAAAGCATCGAGGTGACGCCATCGAAGCGGAAGCCATCGAAATGGAACTCCTCGAGCCAATACTTACAATTGGAAAGCAGGAAGTGGAGCACATCATCCTTGCCATAGTCGAAGCATAGCGAGTCCCAAGCCGGATGCTCGTGGCGGTCGCCAGGATAGAAGAACTGATTAGGATCACCGCAGAGGTTACCCAAACCCTCAACCTCGTTCTTCACCGCATGGGAGTGCACGATATCCATGATGACAGCTACACCGTTCTTATGGGCAGTGTCGATGAGGGCTTTCAATTCCTCAGGTGTACCGAAACGTGAACTCGGTGCGAAGAAACTAGATACATGATATCCGAAGGAACCGTAATAGGGATGTTCCTGAATGGCCATCACCTGTATGCAGTTGTAGCCATCCTTGATGACACGCGGCAGTACATTATCCTTGAACTCGGTATAGCTGCCCACCTTCTCGGCATCCTGAGCCATACCCACGTGGCACTCGTAGATGAGTAACGGATTCTTCTTGGGTTTGAAGGCCTTCTTTTTCCACTCATAGGGTTTCTCCGGATTCCAGACCTGAGCAGAGAAGATTTTCGTATTATCGTCCTGAACCACACGCTGGCACCAGGCGGGAATACGCTCACCCTCTCCCCCATTCCACTTCACCTTCATCTTATAAAGTTGACCATGCTTGAGGGCCTTTTCGGAGAGTTTCAACTCCCAGTTGCCAGTACCTTCGATGCGCTTGCAACGGTACTTGTCGGACTCCTGCCAGTTATTGAAGTCACCAATCAGATAGATATCGGTAGCATTGGGAGCCCACTCACGGAACACCCAACCCTTGGCAAGTTTGTGCAGTCCGAAATACAGATGGCCTGTGGCGAAGTCGGAGAGTTTCTTCTTGCCGTTCTGCGTCAATTGATTGATCTTCCACACTGCGTGGTCGTGGCGACCACGGATAGCGCCCTCGAATGGCTCCAACCATCCATCATTCCTGACAAGACCAATATGCTCGGGCTCTTTCTGGTCAACGACCTTCGGAGCAGCCTTCTTGGTGGCACATTTCTTGACAGTTGTCTTTTTGGCAGTAGTTTTCTTTGTGGCTGCAGGTTTCTTCGCAGCAGCCTTTGTCGTTGTTTCTTTTTTAGCCATAGTCTTTTTATGCTTTAATCTTAAAAATAGCTTTTTTTATTTCGGATTCACTTGTAATGCAGGGAGCATGTCCGTCCTGTGGGAAGAAGATGGCGAATTGTCCAGGCTTCACTGTGACATAGGTCTGAGCCTTAGTGTCGCCATACTTCGTGATGTCCTTCTCAGCATTGTACTCAAAGGAAGGAAGATCACACAACGGCGTATAGCCGAAGATCTCATCAGCAGAGATAGGGATCTGAATGTCGATCATCTCGACGTGTGTCTCTAAAAAAGCTGTCTCCTTTGTGCGCTGCTTGGCTACCTGAAGATTCAGGAAGAGGTCTTTATCCTTGATGGGATACTTGCCAGGCTCCAGTATCTGGAGATCGTGACCATTCAAAAATTCCACTACATCAGCAAACAGCGGATTCAATGCCACGTATTTGCACAAATTATCAATCGTATCAATAATCATATGGATTATATTTTTAAGTTGTTGTTTATCAATCTAACTGTCTGTGGCCGCGTGTGTAGATGCCCGAGGCGATAATCTTGCCATTGCGGTCTTTCTCAACGAATTTGCCATCACGGACATCATCCTTGTATGAACCTTCGAAACGCAAGCCTTCCTTGTCTTCTTCGATAGCAGCGCCATTGCGCTTGCCATTCTTAAAGGTACCCTTGAACTTTGACCCATCCGCATAACGGGCAACACCCTCACCATCAATCTTACCATCCTTAAATTGGCCCTCGAACACATCACCAGCTTTCGTGGTCAGTTTACCTTTACCATTGGGCTTATCCGATTTCCAAAGTCCTACGTACTGGTCGCCGTTCTTCCAGACCATTGTTCCCTGTCCCTGCTTGTCGCCTTCAAAGAACTGGCCTGTGTATTTGTCGCCATTGGCATACTTAGAGATACCGGTACCGGTACGCTCACCGTCGACATAGTCGCCTTCGTAGACGTCACCGTTCTGGAACTTGTAGATACCTCGACCATTCTGCATATTGTTCTTCCACTGGCCGATATACACATCGCCAGAGGCATACTTAAAAGTACCCTTGCCCTGACAGACGTTATTCACCCACTGACCTTCATATGAAGAGCCGTCGCCCCAGTTAAAGTAACCCTGGCCGTTTTTCTGGTCGTCTTTCCAGTCGCCTTGGTAGTAGGCACCGTTGGAATAGATATAGGTGCCCTTGCCGGAACGCTTGTCCATATACCAGTTGCCGTCGTACTTGTCGCCATTGAAATAGTACATGATACCGTGACCATGCTGATAGTCGCGGAACCAGAGCCCCTCATAGCGGTTATTATTGGAGAAGTAATAGACACCCTTGCCATGCTGCTGGTCCTGAAACCATTCGCCTTCGTATTTCTCACCATCGAAGAAAGTATAGGTGCCAAAGCCCTGACGCTTGCCCTTCTCGTATTCGCCCTCATACAAGTTACCGTTTTTATAGACAGTTTTTCCTTTGCCATGAGGCTTTCCCTGAATCATCTCCCCCTGAAACTCACCGCCATCCTTCGTAGTACACGAGCCCAACGTGATTTTCTGTGCCATCAGCACCAAGGGGAACATTAATATTGTAGCTGAAAAGATATATCGTATTTTATTCATTTTGTCTGAATTTCAATTTACTTTGCAAAAATACGAATTAAAATCGAGACCACCAAGGCTATTGTACATAATTTAACGATAATACTCATTTTCTATCAAAAATTATTATTACCTTTGCAGCCGTATGACATTTACAGCGATTATCCCCGCCCGCTATGCGTCGACACGTTTTCCGGGCAAGCCGCTGGCAGTTCTCGGCGGAAAGACTGTCATTCAGAGAGTGTATGAGCAGGTGAAGAATGTGCTCAGCGAGGTGTATGTAGCCACTGACGACCAACGCATCTTCGAGCAAGTGGAATCGTTTGGCGGCAAGGCCGTGATGACACGTCCAGACCATCAGAGCGGTACGGACCGTATTCAGGAAGCCGTAGAGAAGACGGGCACTCAGGCCGATGTCATCATCAACGTACAGGGTGATGAACCGTTTATTCAACCCTCGCAGATTCAGACACTGATGCAGCTTTTCGATGACCCATCAACGCAAATAGGCACACTCGGTAAACCTTTTGAGAGTATCGAGGCCGTGGAGAATCCTAATTCGCCCAAAATTGTGACAGACAATCGCAGCTTCGCACTGTATTTCAGCCGAAGTATCATTCCATTTATACGGGGCAAAGAGCGCAACGATTGGTTCGGCGAATATCCCTTCCTGAAACATCTCGGTGTCTATGCCTATCGTCGGGAGGTGTTGGCCGAGGTTACAAAACTGCCACAGAGTTCTCTGGAAAAGACAGAGAGTCTGGAACAGTTACGCTGGTTACAAAATGGCTATCGTATCCGTGTAGGATTAACGGATGTAGAGACCGTCGGCATCGATACACCAGAAGACCTGCAACGGGCAGAGGCCTTTCTGAATCAAATCGAATAGAAGATGAATCTCAGCGATTCGAATAGTTGAATCACCAATATATAGAATATAAACAGCGGGGCGCCCTTTCGACATCCAAACGAAAGGGCGTCGATGATATCTGAGAGTGTCTGGAAACGCCCTGATACAAGACCAAATGTAACAGACACGAGGATGATGCCGAAGCTGAGAATGGGCACAATGCTACGCGAGAAGGGCGACGGGAAGAGACTGCCCGTAGACGACAGTAGCACCGCATGGGGCACCGCCGTCAACAACGAGATGACTCCTACGTAGAGCACCAGGAACACAAAGGTGAGTCGTAAAGCCATCCGGTCGCGATAGCTGGCGTGTGGCTTCCCGATGAGTCCACACTTCTGCATACACCCCAATGACATGAGCATCAGCACAAGCCAGGCCAGCCAGGGGGACGCTACCATCGATGTGAAATTGCCAAAGAACCAGCGAATGCCCTCGCCAGAAAGTAGCGAGCGCACCCCATCCACCCTCATGGCAGAAAGGATCCATGAGAGGAGGATGAGCACAGCCTCTGCTATCAGCAGAAACAGCATGAGCACCCCTAACCGTGAGGTCTTGCTCTGATTATTCATCATCAGCTACAAGATTGTCGATATCGATGATATGCAACTCGATAGCGCGAACCACCAGACGAGTGGCATTGACATTGCCAACACTCTCGGGAAAGAGTTTCTTAATCAGTTCGTTCTGGCGTTTCTCCAGACTCTTTACACCAAAGGGCATGCCCCGTAAGCCCGTTATCTGCTCCTTGGTATAGCCTAATGCCAAATGGCGCAAGAAACGCTCGTCATATTCATCTACCTCATAACTCACAACAGCTTCCTGTTTGGCGAGCTGACCGCTAACAGCCTGTTTGAAACGCTCGACAATCTTTTCAAGGATGGGTTCATTGAACACCAAGGTCTTACCCTCCATCACCGCATTGACATCGCGACGAGTGAGCAATTCACCAGTCTTCAGGATAATACCGTCGGCACCTGCATCCAGAACATCTACCCAGAGTTTTTCATTCAGAATCTCTCCTGTAAAGATCAGCACCTTGATATCAGGATACATCTCTTTCGTACTACGACAGATTTCTACACCAACGGTGGTAGAGCCGCTCAATCCCAGATCCAGCAACACAAGGTCGGGTTTCTGCTGTTTTAGAAGTTTCCAATAGGCAGGCTCTGATTCTGCCGTGCCAATGACCTCGGCCTCAGGGATATCACTTTTGAGGATGCCAAGCGTGCCCTTCAACTCCAAGAGCACGTCTTCAACGATGATGACTTTAAACTGATTCATATACTTCTATTCTTTTTGATGATTTGACAATGAAATGGCAGCGGGCAGAATGATACGTACAAACGACTTTCCATCGCGTACCTCAGCCCAAATACCACACATACGACGATTAGTAGCTTCGCCGTGATCGCGTACAATCTGACGGCAAAGCAGGTATGGGATATTCTTTATGGAAACCGGTGTGAACAATGCTTGAGCCTCGTTGTCACTCAGATGGAGACTGGGCATAGGCATTGTAATCTCGACATATTGACCATTATGTATGGGCAACACTTCTGAGGGTTCCTTACCCCCACCTTGTTTACGAAGAATGGAGAACAGGTAACTGATAAGATTCTCATCGCCCAGAATGCCGTTCGACAGCCGATGGATATGCAAATTAGAACGCTCTGTCTGATCCATCGCCTGTTGGGAGAGCATACCATAGAGTTCGCGGTAATAGCCCACAATCTCCGAAAGCGACTCTTCCTCTCCTTGATCCACCAACTGCTTGATGCGTGAGGGGTAATACATCGTTTCGTGTTTAAGTGTGGAGAGACAGTTGTCAAGAACAGCATTCGACACATGCAGATTGGCCGTTTCAAATTCCAGACGTCGTAACTCATCGTCCATCATTTCGAGGTTCGACATTTGCTGACGTTCCATGAGGAAACGATAGTAGAGCCGATGGCGGTAATACAACAGATAATACGCAGGCAGAATGGATAAAAGCACGAGGATAAGCAAAATGACTGCAATACGTTTATTGGTCTGGGATTGTTGCATCATGCGACAATAATCAGCCAAGGTATTGTCTGCCGACATTTCCTTATACAACTGGGTGTATATACGGTTATTATAATGATAGAGTTGCCATTCATGGAGTGCAAGTGCAGCGACGGCACTCTCATTACGGACGTCGAGAATGACATTATAATTGGTAGCGAGTGAATCCTGATACCACTTGATCTCCGGAATCATCAGTGAGAGATCACCTTGACGCTGCATCAGATCCTGACCTTCCGGACATTGTTGCTGATAATGAAGGTTCAGATAGTAACGACAAGAGTCTGCGAACATCAGCGTCCGCTCGTAGGTCCCATTGATATTGGAGAAATAGGCAGAATCGGCAAAGACGCTCGCCTTACTGAGAGCATCGTCAGGAATCAAGGCGACTACTTCTTGATTCTGGCTGAAAGCAGGTGTTATGCACCCTGTCCCCATGATTCCAATGATCAGCAAACGAACAATACCCTTAGGCAGACGGAAGGAGAAGCTGGAGCCTTGACCCTTAGTACTCTCAGCAGTAATCTGACATACGGAGAAAATCTGACTGATCTTGCGGTATTTCTCGATAATACCCTTACAGTTCAGCAGGCCAAAACCGTGATTGACCAGTGGCTTTGGATCAAAGATATGTGTCAATTGGTCTTCGCTCATACCCTCGCCCGTATCAGCTACAGAGATCTCGACATAGTCGGGTGTCTGCGTGGCAGAAACAGTAACACTACCTCCCTCAGCCGTGAACTTTCGTGCATTGTCTGCCAACGTATTCAGCATGAAGAGCGTCAAAACCCGATCTGCCTTCACCTGAGCATCGGTAGTCTGCACATCCAGGGTGAGACCCTTCATGGCAAAAGCCTTGCGACTATGCGACATCAGATCGAAGAGGGGTTGCAGGGGGAAGCTCTCTATCTTGAGGTTGAGTTCTCCCTGGCGCAGTTGTATCCACTGGGTGAGGATGTCATTGTAATCGTTGATCTGATCAGTTAGCTCGCGGATATAAGCGAGACTCTCCTGTTTGCTAGTAGCATCGAGATCGTCCAGACGACTGATTTCGTGAATAATTCGGTCGATGAAGGGCGTCACCCCATTGACGAGTGAGATCTTTGCACGCTGTTCCAGATGACGTCGTTCGTTGTCTTCAAGGCGCAACTTGCTTGCAGAAACATCATCCTGGCGCTGATCTATTTCATCTTCGAGTTGACTATAGCTTCCCTTTTTTTTCTTACTCAAACGATTGAAGAGCCACAACAAGAACACCAGGAGGATGATAGCTACCACCACAGCGGCCAACATGATATTCAGTTGATTCGCACTACGCTCATACTGCGCTGCACGTGCCTCAAGCTGACGGTCCTGACGGGTCTCGCTCATCAAGTCGATATAGGCATTGCGGTTCTCATCACTCAAATGCTTCTCATCCATTGCAGAATAAACCAGACTGAGTTGTTCACGGATGCTCGCCACGAGGTCGGGAGCCTGATAGATGGCGGAGTCAGAAAGGGCCTGCTCCAGATTATAGAGTGCCGATTCGTAATCATCAATCTGACGATAACAGGAGGCTAAGGTACGATAGGCGCCAGCAATCTGGTAAATATCACCATAACGGGTAAAGATATCAAGAGCACCTTCCGCAAGCCATCCTGCAATCATGTCATCATCGACACCATCAGGATTAATAAATTTCAGAGCCGGAAGATTGTCTGCAAGGAGTTGACGACGGTAGTCATGATCCATCAGGTGTTCTGAGAGAGCTTCGAGCGCATTAGCCGCAAAATAGGGATAATTACTTTGACGGGCGTGGATAAAACAACGAAGAAGAAGGTCGAACTCCTCCTGGTTGATATCCTGCTGAGTACCTGTGGTGATGATGCCACCTGAACCGACATAATACAGATAGTTCAACCATTGAGCCGTATCGAGACGGAGGTCGTTAGCATCGAGATCCTGAATAGCATCGATAGACTGCCGTTCCAAACCTACATAATAATAATAGGTGGAAGTAACAATGGCCATTTCAGATTCAGCATAACGCAGACGTTGTAGCTGTGACTCGCTTAATTGGTTGCGCTCTTCATTGATGCGCTTTAAGGCCTCCATCGCATTCTCACGGTATTCGTAGAACTCGCGATTCTTGGAACGACGCTGACAGAGACGCATCTGTTGAACATAACCAATAAGCAGTTCCATTTGGTTATCAGTGATTTGAGGAATTTCATTCAAGCGTTTCTCAGCCTCGCTGTATTGCATCTTGACAATATCGGTAAAGGCCAAGTTGTTGAGTGCTTCTGCACGGCCCTTGTCATAATGGGCAGATAGATCATAAGCCTGTTTCGCATAGTATTCGGTAGAGTCTATATCTTTGTAGTGATAGGCATAAGAAAGAGCATTCAGCTTGTCGACCGTCTGCCTATCAGGAGGAGTACAGGCTGAAATGAGAATGGTTGATAGTATGAATAGCCAGAACTTCATCAACAAAAAGAATCCCTCCCGCCATATTGGCAGAGAGGGATTTAAAAATAGATATTAAGCGCGAGCCTTAGCCACGTAACCAAGTGCTTCCTTGCACTTATCAGTCACGTACTGCCAATCGCCAGCCTTTACCTTGTCTGAGGGGAAGAGTTTAGATCCCATACCGACACAGAAGACACCAGCCTTGAACCACTTGGTGAGATTCTCCTCCTCAGGTGCAACGCCACCAGTAACCATGATCTTTGACCAAGGCATCGGAGCCTTCAGACCTTTCACCATGTTAGGACCAACCACATCGCCAGGGAATACTTTTGTCAGGTCGCAGCCCAGTTCCTGAGCCTTACCGATCTCAGAAACAGTCATACAGCCTGGGCAGTAAGGAACCAAGCGACGGTTGCAGACAGGAGCAATCTCAGGATTAAACAAAGGACCAACGACAAAGTTGGCACCCAGCTGCAAATAGAGGGCTGCTGTGGGAGCATCCACAACAGAACCAATACCCAGCGCCAGCTCAGGGCACTCCTTATCGGCCCACTTCACCAACTCGCCGAATACTTCCTGGGCGAAATCACCACGATTCGTAAACTCAAAAGCACGAACGCCACCCTCATAACAAGCCTTTACTACGTTCTTGCAAGTCTCAAGATCCTTATGATAAAAGACGGGCACCATACCGGTATCACCTATCTTCTTTAATACTGCTATTTTATCAAACTTTGCCATAATTTAAAATTTTTATAGTATATCCTAGGATCTCCTAGGCAATCCTAGGTTCTCCTAGATTTTCCTAGATTTAACGCTGGACACGACCGCTGGCGTTACCACCTGCCAGAGACTCCACCTCTTCAGCAGAAACAAGGTTGAAGTCACCATTAATTGTATGCTTCAGTGCAGAAGCAGCCACAGCAAACTCGAGGGCCTCACCCTGAGTCTCCTTGGTCAACAGGCCGTGGATCAAGCCACCAGAGAAAGAGTCACCACCACCTACACGGTCGATGATTGGATTGATCTCATAACGCTTTGACTGATAGAACTCCTTGCCATCATAGATCAGCGCCTTCCAACCATTGAAGGTGGCACTGTAGCTCTCACGAAGCGTAGAAACAACATATTTGAAACCGAACTCCTTCATCATCTGCTTGAAGATACCCTCATAACCAGCAGCATCAGTCTTACCACCTTCAACGTCAGCATCGGGCTTGAAACCGAGACAGAGCTCAGCATCTTCCTCATTACCGATACATACATCGACATATTTCATCAATGGACGCATAATAGAGATGGCCTTCTCTGAAGTCCACAATTTCTTGCGGAAATTCAGGTCTACAGATACGGTAACACCATGACGTTTAGCAGCCTCACAGGCGAGTTTTGTCAACTCAGCAGCTTTGTCGCTGATGGCCGGTGTAATGCCAGACCAGTGGAACCACGCTGCCCCCTCCATAATCTTATCGAAGTCGAAGTCTGATGGAACAGCCTCTGCAATAGATGAATGGGCACGATCATAGATCACCTTCGAGGGACGCATAGAGGCACCTGTCTCAGCATAATACAGACCCACACGGTCACCGCCACGTGAAATAAACTCTGTATTAACACCATAACGGCGCAGCGCGTTGACTGCGATCTGACCGATCTCGTGCTTTGGAAGTTTCGAAACGAAGTATGCCTCATGGCCATAATTAGCCACTGAGATAGCCACATTAGCCTCACCCCCACCAGGGATGATGCGGAATGATTCACTCTGAATGAAACGGTCGTTTCCCTGTGGGGAAAGGCGAAGCATAATCTCGCCCAATGTTACGATTTTTGCCATTGCTTTTTTGCTTTTGTTTTATAGATTAATACTATTTCTTTGATTTCGACGACAAAAGTACGACTTTTTTCTGAAACTACCAAATATTCTATACCGAAAAAGAGCAGAAAAGTTACGGAAACGATTTCGTTACAAAATCATTTGGTGGTATCAATTATTATTCGTACCTTTGCACGGCAAAAGAATCAAATAAAATGGGTAAAGAGAATATCAGAATCAAGGATATCGCCGAGCGAGCAGGTGTCTCGGTAGGTACAGTCGACCGTGTGCTTCACAATCGTCCTAATGTGTCAAAGGCTGCTCTTGATAAGGTCAACAAGGCATTGGCTGAGATGGACTACAAGCCAAATATGTATGCCTCTGCCCTTGCCTATAATAAGAAATACACTTTTTATTGTGTACTGCCAAAGCATGAACAGGAGGCCTATTGGGATGAGATCGAGGAAGGAGCGCAGGCCTGTACCGATTTCCGTCGCGATTTTGGTATCACCCTGAAATTCATCTATTACGAGCGTTTCAACAATGCCTCCTTCACCCGCATGGTGCGTGAGTTCTTTACCGAGAAGTTTGATGGCGTCATTATCGTACCCACGACGTTGGAACAGACAGCACGCTTTACCGAGAAACTGACAGACAGAGGCATCCCCTATGTGCTGCTTGACAGCTATATGCCCGACCTGAAGCCTTTGGCATTCTTCGGACAGGATTCTTTTGCAAGTGGATACTTTGCTGCCCGTATGTTGATGCTCATTGCTGCCAAAGAGAAAGAGATTGCATTGGTGAAGCAGACACGCGACGGTAAGGTAGGTTCGAAACAGCAGGCCAACCGCGAAACAGGTTTCCGTCATTATATGGTAGACCATTTCCCTGACGTCAAGATTACGGAAGTAGACCTGCCCCTTGATGAAGAGCGCGTAGAATATGACACCATCCTCGAGATATTTTTCAAGGATCATCCCAGTATTCACCATTGCATCACCTTCAATTCCAAGGCACATATCGTAGGAGAATTCTTAAAGAAGAGTAATCGCCGTAATATCCAGATCATGGGCTATGATATGGTGCCGAAAAACGAGGCTTGTATCCGTCAGGGAAGTATCTCTTTTCTGATTGCACAGCATGCCTATCAACAGGGCTATGCCAGTGTGGATGCCCTCTTCAATGCCATCGTCCTGAAGCGGGAGGTAAATCCGGTGAACTATATGCCCATAGAGATACTGACAAAGGAAAATGTCGAATTCTATCGGCGCAAGGCTATTTAGAATCCAAACTTTCAAAAGCATACTAAACAAATTACAAACAAACAAATGGAATTAGCAACTTACTTAAGAATTAATCAAGCAGACAGTGTTGTTGTATGTCTGCAGCCTAAGAAAAAAGGAGAAATCATCACTGTCGATGGCAAGACCGTTGTCTTGAATCAGGACACACCGGCTGGTCATAAAGTACTTATCAAGGATGTCCGCGAAGGCGAGGACATCATCAAATACGGCTATCCCATCGGTCATGCCAGACAAGATATGAAAGCCGGTGACTGGGTGAATGAGAACAACTTGAAGACCAATCTTTCCGGTACACTCGAATATACCTATAACCCCGTTGGCGAAGAACTTTCCATCAAGAAAGAAAACCGTACCTTCAAAGGTTATAAGCGTAAGAACGGTGACGTAGGTGTACGTAATGAAATGTGGATAGTCCCTACGGTCGGCTGCGTGAACGGTATCGCTGAGAAACTGGCGGAGAAACTGCGCAACGAGACCAGACTGGAAGGTATCGATAGCGTCTATGCATGGCATCATAATTATGGTTGTTCACAACTTTCTGAAGACCATGAGAATACCCGTAAGGTTTTACGCGACATTTGTCTGCATCCCAATGCCGGCGGTGTATTGGTATTGAGTCTGGGTTGTGAGAATAACCAGCCTGATGATTTCATGGCTATGCTTGGTGATTATGACAAAGACCGTATTAAGCTATTGGTGACCCAAAAGGTGGAAGGCGATGAAATCGAGGCCGGCATGAATATTCTTCGCGACCTCTATGCCATTGCCCGCAAAGACCATCGTGAGGATGTGCCCGTCAGTGAGCTCCGTGTAGGCTTGAAATGTGGAGGCAGCGACGGTTTCAGCGGTATCACCGCCAATCCATTAGTTGGTGAATTCAGCGACTGGCTTGTAGCCCAAGGTGGTACTAGTGTCTTGACGGAAGTGCCGGAGATGTTCGGTGCTGAGACGATTCTGATGAACCGTTGCCGCACGGAGGAGCTTTTCAATCAGACCGTCTCGATGATCAACAACTTCAAGGAGTATTTCCTGTCGCACGGTGAACCTGTAGGTGAGAATCCCTCACCAGGCAATAAGGCCGGTGGCATCTCTACGCTCGAAGATAAGGCACTGGGCTGCACTCAGAAATGTGGTAAGGCACCTGTCAGTGGTGTGATGGAGTATGGCGACCGTTTGACGAGCAAGGGATTGAATCTCCTGTCTGCTCCAGGCAACGACCTGGTGGCATCGACAGCCCTGGCCTCTTGTGGTTGTCACATCGTACTCTTCACTACGGGACGAGGAACGCCCTTCGGCACCTTCGTTCCAACAATGAAAGTGGCTACGAATCCTACTTTGGCCAAGAACAAACCCAGCTGGGTGGACTTCTCTGCAGGACAATTGGTTGAAGGTCGCACGATGCAGGAGCTGGTGCCTGAGTTTATCGACAAGGTGCTCGCCGTTGCCAGTGGACAGCCCGCAAGGAATGAGGAGAACGGCTATCGCGAAATATCGATCTTTAAAAACGGCGTAACTCTTTAGTGAATAAATAATAGTTGAATAGTGAAAAGTAAAGGGCTTATCGCATTGTCACCCCTTGGGGTGTTCGTGATATTGTATTTAGTCACCAGCATCATTGCTGGTGACTTCTACAAAGTGCCCATTACGGTGGCGTTCATGGCTTCAAGCATCTACGCTGTGGCCATCTTCCGTGACAGGCCTCTGAAAGAACGCATAGAGATATTCAGCAAAGGTGCCGGTTCCGGTCAGATGATGCTCATGATTTGGATATTCCTATTAGCGGGAGCCTTCGCCAATTCCGCCAAGATGATGGGAAGCATCGATGCCACCGTCAATCTTACACTTCATCTCCTACCCTCCCAGATGTTGTTGGCTGGTCTGTTCCTGGCAGCGTGCTTTATCTCTATTTCCATAGGGACGAGTGTCGGTACCATCGTCGCGCTGACACCGATTGCAGTAGGCGTAGCACAGCAGACAGGCACCGATGTGGCCTTGATAACAGCCGTTGTCGTGGGTGGTTCTTTCTTTGGCGACAATCTCTCGTTTATCTCGGATACCACCATCGTAGCCACTTCTACACAAGGTTGTAAGCTGAGCGACAAATTCCGCGTCAATTCCTTTATCGTCATCCCTGCTGCTGTGGTGATCCTGATTGTCTATTATTTCATGGGTGCCAATATACAAGCTGCTCATCAGACAGGCACCGTGGAATGGGTGAAGGTCATCCCTTACCTCGTCGTATTGATTACTGCCATTTTCGGCATGAACGTGATGGCGGTGCTGACACTCGGTATTGTGCTCACAGGCTGTATCGGCATTCTGTTGGGCAGTTCCGACATCTTCGGATGGATGAAAGCCATGGGCGATGGTATGACAGGCATGGGAGAACTCATTATCGTCACAATGTTAGCAGGCGGTATGCTGGAACTGATCAAACAGCAAGGAGGTATCGATTTCATCATCGGACGGATGGTGAAGCATATCCATAACAAACGGGGAGCTGAGTTATGTATTGGCACACTGGTAGGTCTCGTGGATATCTGCACAGCCAACAATACGGTGGCCATCATCACCGTAGGCGGCATTGCCAAGCAGATAGGCGACCGATATGGCGTCGACAACAAGAAGGCTGCCTCTATTCTCGATACCTGTTCTTGCTTCGTACAAGGTCTGATTCCCTACGGTGCACAACTTCTGATAGCCGCCGGACTGGCAACGATCAATCCCGTCAGCATCATCCCCTGGCTTTTCTATCCCTTTGCCATCGGAATTGCCGCACTGCTCTCTATCCTATTCCGTTATCCAAGACGATACTCTTAATTATTATATAAAGTGAATATTATCCAACGTAATTTCTTCCGACTCATCCGCTGCGGGGAGTTTAACAGGCAGGAACAGATAGAGCCCATGTCCGTCAGCAAATGGAATAAGCTGTATCAGCTGGCCTTAATGCACCAGGTTGTGCCATCGGTCTATGCAGGTATCCGGCAATGCCAGGACCAGTTCTTCCTGCACCTGTCGGAGAAGCAGATGAGAGAGTGGGAAAAAGCCCAGGCAGAAGTCAGCCAAACGAATCTTCAAGAGGAGGAGAACGAACTGTTACGTGCCGACCACTTGACGAATCCCCTGCTGAACAAAAAACTGCAGGCCATTCTTGACGATGAGCAGTCGGACATTGCTACCCGTCAGCTTCTGCTGAACATTATTCACATCACCCGACATATCCTGAACGAAGGCATACCAGTCTACAACCTTGTGCAGCTGGGTAAATATCTCACGACGGAAGGACACCGCGTGGATTTCCTCACCTTGAACCAATGGCTGAAGAGAATCGGATTCACACCGATGGCACAACTCGAAGGAGCTCTGCTGATACAAATGTTCGGATTCAGCAAGGAGGAAATACCGTTCCTGGTAGGAGAGCCTGACAAACGCGTGGAACGTGTAGCGCAGGAACTGACGGAATTCACTAACACCCGATCAGAGGAATTCTATTTCTCCCAGGATTCCGATAGTGTGTTCGTACATACCAGCAACAGCAGTGCGATTCTCGGTCACATCCGTCGCTCGGCACAGTATTTCCGCTATCTGCCATCAGAGACGCTGACAAACTTCTTCGCCTCCTTCGCGCACTCACTATCGCATATCGAAGAATAGGATATCCCAGGCCGTCCTAGGATATCCAAATATGTTTTACTCAATAATTGCCGCTGCGGCTTCTTCCGCTGCCTTAGCGATAGAATCCTGTTCAGCCTTCAACTGGGCGGCACGTATCATTTCTTCTTCCAGGCGGTCGTAAGCATTCTTGGCTTCATCGTAATAATAGCCCTGCTCATGATCCTCCATATACTTCTTGAACGACTCCATCGTGTTGCCCATCCTGGCAGTCTCGAAGTCCAGAGAGTCTATCATCTGCCGGGCCTCACGCACATGCACATTGTCAGGATTGCGGTCGATGAAGAGCTGAAGGGCGGATTTTGACAGACTGGCACGGGCATTGTCCCAATCACGGTCAATCTTCTTCAGAGCCATCAGATGCACCTTGATAGAATCGCGATGGGCCACAGGTGCCTCAATATACATATCAAGGAAATTCTGCAGCACAGCCGGTTCCGTACTCATCATCGCGTTCTCATACGCGCGGAGTTCGTTCTCCTGCTGGGTCTTCTGAGAATAGTAGATACCCAGCATTACGATAATCAGCGCCAGCACGAAAGCAATGATAACAGCCGACCAAAGGGCCTTGTGTCCTTTCTTCTTCGGCGGCTGCTGTCCTGCCTCCGCCGGAACAACCGGAGTATTCAGAGTACTCGGAGTATTCTGAGTATTCTGAACCATCGTCTCAGGTTCCGAAGCAGCAGCATTGATTGAACAATGGCAGTTCGGACACTCATGATCATCCTTGAAGATATACTCTCCGCAGTCGGGACAACGGGTCACCTTGCCTGCGATATCAACACCACACGATGGGCACGTTCTTGCGCGGTCGCTTACCTGATGGCCGCATTCTGGACACTTTATAATCATTTACTATCTGACAATTAACAATTAAACAATTTATCTAGCCATTTGAATATTCTGCGATTTAGTGGTGGCGGAAGCGGATCTCTCTCAATCCATGTTTTCCGAGAAAGCGCGATTTGTCGACATAGCCGTTGATACCGACGATACGTCCCTTACCTGTATACTGCCACATAGTGATGTCCCGCTCGTCGGCCAGCACAGGCTCTTCTTCGAGATAAAGGGCAATCATCAGCTGGTAATCATCAAGCTTGCCAACCAGATGCCAGTTATAGAAATTGCGGAACGTATACACCAACGGTTTCTGACGATAGGCATGCTCCACCATCTGGAGGAATGTCAGCAGAGAGTCACAGAACTGGTCCTCCTGCAGACCGCCCATCGTCTCCACGTCAATCATCGGTATCAGGTCCTGTTCACCGGGCAGACACTGTGCGGTGAAGTTCTCCAACTGCTTCTGCAGCGGTGTCTTCGGACGGAAGAAATGGTAGGAGCCTACTTTCAGTCCATAGCGATGCGCGAGGTTGATGTTACGCTCAAACTTAGGATCGATGCGATCGCCACCCTCCGTTGCCTTCAGATAGACGTAGGCCATCTTGGTATTCTCACCGACGGTCTCCCAGAACACATCTCCCTGATAGCGGCTCAGGTCGATACCATGCACATGACCGCAGGTATCCTCGCACTGCAGGAAGGGGTTGTAGTCAGGGTCATTCAGACGTGGATCGGGTGCCGGCTTCGGAGCAGCAGCTCGTACCACTTTTGTCCTGCCTTTGGCCTTCGACTTCGTCCTGGCCTTTTTCTTCACCACTTTCGTGGTTTTTGCGCGTGTACGGCGCTGCGGCTTCTTGGGTCTGGCCCCCAGGGCATCGCCTGCCGTCATCATCCCAATCAGTAATAATATTATATAAAATATGTAGGATCTCTTCATTGCTTCCATTTTTTGAGCCACAAAATTACACTTTTTTTCTGAAAACAAGAAAGCCTGCCACATTTTTTTTAATTATACCCCTTCAATCGTGCGTAATATCAAGGAGTAACGGAGCATCGTCACATCAGACAGACATAAAACAAAATCCCCCGCATATCTGCGAGGGACTTGTTTTGTATTACCTTCTGGGAGCACCGGGAGCGCCAGCGCCACCAGCACCACCAGGTCTGCCACCACCGGGGAAGCCGCCGAAACCGCCGAAGCCCTGCTGAGGAGCAATCTCCGGCTCACCGAAGACAGATGCCTCGGCATCCTTGTCGTTCAGCTTGAACACCATGAACTTAGGATTCTTCTCCGTGCAGGGAGCCCATGCACCACCCTTCGGACCGTTAGGATCGCTGTACTTGGCAAAGTTGGTCCAGGCTGTCAGCATCTTCTCTGAGAGATCCCAGTCGCCCTTGGTCCAGGGACGCCAGCAATGCTTCAACGACTTGAATACGAACCACAGGTCTGAAGAGTGGAAAGCACCACGCAGACGCTGGGTTACCTCGGGATGACTACCATCATCAGGCAGAGGACGTGCAAACTCGTATGCCCATGCCTTACCGCCCTTCTCAGCGCGAACCTTACAGAACTCAGCGATGTTGGGAGCCATGTTACCCATATCGTTCAGGGTGAAGCCAATCATATAAGGCACATCAGCCAACGTGCCCTCGCGGGTAGCATCGTCGAAGCTCTTCTTGCTGACATAGCCGTCGAGCATCGGCATAAAGCCCATACCCATACGCATCATACCCATCATACCGCCCTGCTGTTGCTGGCCGGCGCTGTTCACCTGCTGGTAGATAGTAGGCAGCGCGAAGATGGTCTCAGTAGAGGCCTGACGCATCTTCTGCAGATCGGTCATACCGGCCCAGTCGAACATCTTCTTGGCATTGTTGGCAGCATCCTCAATGCTTCCGCCACTGTAACGGCCACCCATCATACCACCACCGTTAGGATTGGGGATGCTCAGACCCTGAGCACTCATGATGACAGCCTTGTGGAACAGACCACGGGCCAAGGGGCTCTCACACAGTGTACGGACACTACCACCACCGGCGCTCTGTCCGAAGATCGTCACGTTGTTGGGGTCACCACCAAACTGGGCAATGTTCTTCTTGATCCACTTCAGGGCCTCGATCTGGTCGAGGATACCATAGTTACCTGAAACCTTGTTGGGGCTTTCCTCAGCCAGTGCCGGGTGTACCAGGAAACCGAAGATACCCAGACGGTAGTTGATGGATACGAGCACCACATCCTTGGCACCCCACTCCTGACCGTCGAACTCGGGCTCAGAGCCGAATCCCTCACGATAGCCACCACCGTGAATCCACAGGGCCACAGGCAGTTTCTTGTTCACCTGACCGGGAGCCTTGGTCCATACGTTCAGATACAGACAGTCCTCACTGAAGGCAGCCTCCTTGCCATAGCCCCACTCAGTGTAATAGCCACCGGTGTACTGAATGGCCTGATAGCTGGGACGTCCGAAGGTGTCGCATTTCTTCACACCCTTCCAGGGCACAACGGGCTGCGGAGCCTTCCAGCGGTTCTCGCGGATAGGAGGTGCAGCATAGGGAATGCCACGATACACAAACACGTCAGGATGATCGTCAGCCAAGACGCCCTGTACCTGACCACCTTCGATTGTTAACACGGGGTTGTTCTGCGCATTGGCAGAAACTGCTAACATGAGCAGCAACGGTAAAAAGAGTTTTTTCATAAATAGTTGTATTAATAAAGTTGGTAATAGTGATTCCTGTCGCTTAGCGCACCACGCGGGTGAACTCGGGCTTTGCACCGGCCTCCTTACCCATCGTCACATAGATGGTGGAATTCATCTCACCACCGCCTCCGAAGCCACGGCTCTTCACCTTGAACTCGTAGTCGATGCTGTCGTCAGTAGTGCGCTTGCCGAATGTCACCGGCGTTCCCAGGTTGAACTGATAGCTGGAGCAGGCTGCATCGAAGATGGCCTTCTCGGCATCAGTCACAGGCTGCTGGGCAGAATAGGCTGGCAACGCTTTGACAGAGCCTTTCTTATAGCCGTTCTCCTTGAGGAAACGGTCAATCTCCTTGGCGGCAGAGTTTACGCGGGCCTGGCGCACACCATAGCCCGGCTGGATCTTGGCCTTGGGCAGTGCTTTCACGAGGTCGGCTGACGAGGTTTCCAGACCACCGCTGCCGAAGGTGCAGAAAGGCACGATGGTCTTCCCGGCGAAGTCCTGCTCCTTTAAGAGCGTTACCAGCGGCGATGCGTAAGTGCCGCCCCAGATGGGATAGCCCAGGAAGATGACGTCGTAGGCTTTAAGATTCGCCTTCAGCGGTTTGATCTTAGGCTCCTTGTCACTCTGAGCACGCTGCATCGTCTCCTGGAAACTGTCGGAATAAGGCTTCTCTGCCTCGATGCTCTCAATGTCTGCACCAAGTTGTTTCTGAAACTCCTCGGCCACAGCCTTGGTGGTATTGGTCGCTGAGAAATAGATCACCAGTTTCTTCTGTGCGAAACCAGTTGTCACGAATGCTGCCATAGCAAACAATAATAAAAGTCTTTTCATAAGTTGATAATTAAGTTATGATCATAAGTCGCTGCAAATTTAGACAATTTTACGAATATATGCAAATATCTGACCGATTATGTTTGGTTGATTCGTGATTTTTGAGTACTTTTGCCACGTTTTATAGAGTTTATAGCAGATGATTGTTGTCATGTTGACACTTTTTGCCCTTGTGGTCGTCGGATTCATTGCGGGCAAGACGGGTTACCTCGGAGGCGATTTCGACCGCCAGCTGTCGAGGCTGGTCATCAACATCACCTGCCCGGCCCTGATCCTCTCCTCGGCGATGACAGGCGAGCTGCCCGACCGTCGCTATATCCTCCCTCTGCTGCTCATCAGCCTGCTGACCTATCTGCTCTTGTCAATCGCCGGATTCCTGCTGCCGCGTTATATCACCAGCAACCAGAACCACCAGGGCCCCATCGGCTTTGCCCTGATCTTCGGCAACGTAGGTTTCATGGGCTATCCCGTAGTGGCGTCGATCTTCGGTCACGAGGCTGTGTTCTATGCCGCTGTGCTCAATGTGGTCAACACCTTCGCCGTCTTCACCATCGGCACCATGCTCATCACAGGCGCCAGCAGCGACCGCACCAGATTCGAGAAGAAGGTGCTCTACAGCACACCGATGCTTGCAGCCTACCTCACGATGGGTATCGTGGCCCTGCAGATAGACCACATCCCTGAGGCCATCAGCCAGCCGCTCACGATGCTGGGCAACATCACCGTGCCCGCAGCACTGCTCATCATCGGCTCGTCGATGTCGCAGCTTTCCCTGCGCACCATGCTGGGCAATGGCACCGTCTACGTCACCACCCTACTCCGACTGGCAGTCTTGCCCGTCGCCGTACATTTCATTATGCTGCAATTGGGATTCTCGCCGTTTGTGGTCAATATCAACACGCTCGTCATCGCGATGCCCGTTGCCACCTACGGCACCATTCTCTGTCTGAAATATGAGAAAGACACCACCGTCATCACTGCCGTCACCTTCGTCACCACCCTCATCTCGATGATCACCATCCCGCTCCTGGTCACGCTACTGTTCAAATAATTATTGATCAGCCTCCAGAAACCGCAGTTCTGCCTCCAGCATCTCCAGCTTCGGCATCGGACAGCCAGCCTCGCGTGCAATCTCCAGGGGACGGGTGTAGAGATAGTATATCTCCATGCGTCGGTGGAAGTCGTAGTCCAGTCGCATGGACGGTGAATAAGGCGTCATGTTATCAGTCATATCTATCATCTTATCGACAAATGCAGCATCCAGGTTCTTCACCCCCAAGTGCTGAGCAGTACTGACCACCTCCATCATCTGCTCGCGAATCAGTTGACGGGTCGACTTGTTCTTCAGCAGCAGGTCTGTCTGCGTGTGCAGTGCCACCGTCATACCGTTAAACGGCATGTTCCATACAGCCTTCTTCCATCGTGCCTCATGATATTCCACGAAACCCGTCTCGATGCCAGCCTCACGGAATTCATCCACCACCGCCTGCATCAGCGCTTCGTCCTTGCAGGAATAATTGGCCAGATTGATGCTGCCATAGCACTGGTGATTGACTCTGCCGGGCTCAGTCTTGGCAGAACAGATAAAGGCCAGTCCGGCAGCCAGTTGTACGTCAGGAAACATTTTCTGCACATCCTCCTCCACGCCAATGCCGTTCTGAATCAGCACCACCAGCGTACGGTCATGGAGCAATGGGGGTAGCAGCGACTGCAGTTTGCCGTTGTTCACAGACTTCAGACACACCAGCACCACGTCGCACTTCGGCATGTCCTCCGTATGCTGATAGGCATTTATATCATCCAAATGAAACGATCCGTTGCAGGAATCTACATGCAGACCATGCTGTTTCACATACTCATAATCGCTGCGGAACAAGAAATGAAGTTCCTGTCCTGCATGAGCCAATTTTGCTCCATAATATCCACCAATGGCACCACTGCCGATGATTCCGTATCTCATATTGATCATTAAATTCTAAATGCGCCTGCAAAGTTACACCATTTTTTTGTATTTCATCGCATTTTATTAGAATTTTGACACTTCTATGCTGCACATTTACCAGTCCTTTTTAAACCAAATGAACAAAACGCCGTCTAAATAAGTAACTGTATTATCAATTATTAATTAAAAACAAATGAAGAAGATTTATTTCGCAGCATTGCTTTCCATGTCTTTGATGACAGCCAATGCACAGGAGCCGAATATTCCAAGAGGAATGTTTGGCGCTCCACAGGTTGATGTTAAGTTCGACGAGTACAAGGCAGCTCCTCAGGGTTTCGACCAGGATCGTGCAGGAATCGCAAAGGGCACCGTGAAGCTCATTGAGTACCAGTCAGAATCAGTAGGAACCACCCGTAAGGCAAATGTCTATCTGCCACCGAAGTACGATGCTAAGAAGAAGTACAGCGTGCTCTACTTGCTTCATGGCATCGGTGGCGATGAGAACGAGTGGTACAAGGACGGCGGTGTGCCCAACATCATCATGGACAACCTCTATGCCGACGGAAAAGTGGCCGACATGATCGTGGTCATGCCTAACGGACGTGCTCAGAAGGACGACTCCCGCGCAGGAGGTATGGGATCGTTCAGGGCATTCGGCGATTTCGACAAGGACCTCATCGGTAGCCTTATCCCTTACATCGAGAAGAACTTCAGCGTCTATGCCGATAAGGATCACCGTGCCATCGCAGGTCTGTCAATGGGTGGCGGCCAGTCACTCAACTTCGGACTCGGTCACATGGATGTGTTTGCATACGTAGGCGGTTTCTCTTCTGCCCCCAACACCATGCGTGCCGCACAGCTCATTCCCGATGTCGACAAGGTGAAGAAGGAGAACAAACTCCTGTGGATGGTATGCGGCGGGGCTGACGGCCTGATGAACAACAGCGCACAGCTCAAGGCATTCTGCGACGAGAAGGGCATCCCCTGCACCCTCATCAACTATCCTGACCAAGGCCACAACTTCGTTGTCTGGAAGTATGGTCTCTACAATTTCGCGCAGTTGATTTTCAAATAATCATCCATACTTCCTCATCTAAGGGAGGACGGTGTAACGGAGGGACGGTTCTTTTGTTATAACAGGAGAACCGTCCCTCCGTTATATGTTATGTCATATGCTATGTTACCATACGCAGTTTTGTTTTGAGGGTTAGACCATATATTACGTTTGCAAATATAGGAATAAATCTCCAAACTTGCAAGAAAACGAGAGAAAAACTGCCAAAATGCTTGGAACTTTCAAAAATACTTCGTATATTTGCACCGTCAAAAGTTACTTTTGGCTATCCGGGTAAGTTTCCCGAGAGGGCAAGCCGTATACGTCACTACCCATTTTAAAGCCACCTCCGGGTGGTTTTATTATTTTCTGAAGCTCTTCATCATCATCTTCAGAAAGCCCCTACTTGTAGCGATATTACGTTTAATTGAAATCTCCTTCCTACCAGTAAATATCAGGACTTCAAAAGCGTCCGCATTCGACTCGAAATAGCGTTTTATCTCTAACGTAAGATTGCGAACGTTATAATCGCACACGATATTCAACAATACACAATTGGTTTGCCCAATGGATTCCTTCAACCTATTTCCAACGGAATTCTTTCCTGAAATCGTTTTAAGATCGAACATCTTGAATACTCCTTTCCGCTCGAAAATATAGTCTGCCGTACGGATACCTTTGGGATTGGGTAGAATAAACACCCGATAACCATGCTCCCCAGCCTTACGTGCTGTCTTTAACAGATTGTCGTAGTCTTCGCTACTTTCTCCACCTGTACTGAATATATTGTTTTCGTTTTTAACAAGATAGAATGACGGATGAACGGTGATCTCTTTCAATTGACTGATGAAACTCGCACCTCGTAGTAAAGGTAAATCCTCCAACAAGGCATCTATGTCTCTCACTCGACCTTCCTCAACAAGAGAACAGCTATCTTCAATTATATTGTTTTCGAATAATGGTTTATCTATCATAGTTTTATTTTTAAGGATACATGGAATAAAATCATCGTGCGATTTCCTTATCAAACGTATATTCCATCTCTGAGGATTCTCTGTCTTAATAGACTGTTCATGTTATCACGGACGCGGACCAGATCGACCTTGCAGTCAAGCAGCTGTTCAAGTTCTGTCTGAATCATATCCAAGGTAAGCAGCGAGGGCGCCTGGCCTTCGTAACATACATCGACGTCGCTGTCTTTAGTCTGCTCCCCACGAGCCACTGAGCCGAAGATACCGATTCTCGTCAGGCCATACTTCTTCTGAGCCGTTGGTTTATAACGCCTCAATAAGTTTAGTATTTCTGTCTGCGACTTCATCTGTTTACCTTTATAATCTGTTTCGGTTGCAAATATAGGAACTTTTTCCCAAACTTCCAAATTTTGAGGAAAGAAAGTAAAGGGTAATCGCTGGGAAAGTAGAAAAGCAGGAAAGTAGGAAAGTAGACATTAAGGTATTCTAAAGAATATAATATAGAGTAATAATAAATAAGAATTAAAAAAAACTTCTACTTATAAAGTCTCTTTTCCGCATTGAGAAACTGGTTAATGTCCGCTTTCCGCATTTCCTACTATCCGCATTTTCGTGAGCCGGTGTGATACATCGTTAAGGAAAGTCTTATTGTTATTTGGGAAACGATGGAAAAATTGCGGGAAAGCCTTCCAACACTTTTTGGATAGCTTTCCAAAAAGTGTTGCATGGCTTCGTAAAAAACGGAGGTAAGCCTTCTAAAATTAAAATAAACCGAAAAATATTTGGTTTTACCGAAGTTATTTCTTATCTTTGCACCAAAATTGAGAATATGAGAGTTATTTCATTTTCCATGATAAGGGATTTCGTTGCGAAACATGCTGATGCCGATGTAGCTATGCGTGACTGGTACAAGCGTGTTTGCAAGGCCAACTGGAATAGTTTTGCCGATATCAAGCAGACTTTCAACACTGCTGACTATGTGGGCAATGATCGCTATGTGTTTGACATCAAGGGAAACAATTATCGCATTGTAGCTATTGTGCTATTCATCAATAAAAAAGTATATATGCGATTTGTTGGCACACATGAGGAATATGACAGAATTAAGGATATCAAAAATATATAATTATGGTACAGATTAAGAATGAAATACAGTATAAAGCGGCTTGCGAACGTATCAACGAACTGCTGAAGGTAGTCAATAATGATACTCCCGCTGATGATAAAAACCTGCTGGAGCTTGACCTGATTTCGGATTTGGTTGCTGATTATGAGGAAGAGCATTACCCCATAGCAGCACCAACTCTGGTGGAAACCATCAAGCTCAGGATGTTCGAGATGGGACTGACTCAGAGCAAACTGGCTGAGATGCTTGGCCTCAGTACAGCCCGTATCAGTGAGATCATTTCTGGTAAGGGTGAACCATCGCTAAAAACCGGCAGAGAAATCAGCCGCAAGCTGAATATTGATCCGGCAATTGTGCTTGGAGTTTAGGACTTGAATGAATACAGAGTAATGGGGTATAATGTGCTGTTATACCCCATTTTTTTTGATAGCATATTTTAACTAAAAATTTTTGCATTTTCCACTAAAATAATTGCTCAAAAAGTTGCATAATTCAGATATTTTTTGTAACTTTGTAGCATAATATAAAGCGGGAAAGCGGCCACCCGGAGTAGTTGGCTGCACGATAGTTTAATACCATGAAATATTTTTAGAACTATGGCATTAAAGATCAAAGCAAAGGAGAAGAAGCTTAAATTCTCCAAAGACGGTCCTGAAGTGTACCGTTATGTGATGGTGCCTGATCTGTACTCGACACTCGACTCGGAGAAGGTCATCAAAGAAGCCGCCATCCGCTCAGGCGTGAGCGAGGGCGTGATGCAGGCCTGCTGGAAAGGGGCCGGCGAAGTAATTAAGGCCTGGGCTACCGAAGGTCACTCAGTTGCCCTCCCAGGACTGGGAAATATGCGTTTCGGCTTGTCCGCGAAGGCGGTGGCGGATGTCAACGATGTCAAGACGTCGCTCATCCGTACCCGTCGTATCATCTTCACTCCAACTGTAGCGCTGAAAGAGGAACTGGCCAACACGGCCATCCAGATTACCTGCTACGACCGCAACGGCGAGGTGGTGAAGCGTGTGACCAGTGCCGATCCCGGTACCGTTGAGGAACCTCAGGGCGACGACAACGGCCAGAACACTGAGAACTCTGAGAACAACCAGCAGAACTCTCAGAATGAGCAGAACCAGGCGACGGGCTTCGCGCTGACCATCAACAAGTCGGGTACGGGCTCGGCCTCTGTGACCCACAACGGTAACGCTGTGACCTCGGGCGCCACGCTGAACGAGGACGACGAGGTGGAGATCAGCATCACGCCTGCTGAGGGCAAGGTGCCTACGGCCTCGGTGAACGGTTCGAGCATCGAACTGACGGAGGATGGTGGTGTCTACACCGGTAGCTTCGCGATGCCCGGACAGGCCAGTACGCTGAGCATTGACAGCGGCACGGCTGCTGGTGACGGCGGCGACGGACTGACCAACGATTAGGCCTTTCGCCTGAAGACAGGAAAGAGGAATGCTCAACCAAGAGCACCCCTCTTATCGTATCTGACAGGTACCTGTCCCTTGTCATCATTTACCGGGCTATCAGCTGAGCTTATGGATGACGAGACCTGAGCGGAGCTTGGGCTCGAACCAGGTGGCCTTCGGGGGCATGATCTTGCCGCTGTCGGCGATGTCCATAATCTGCTGCATCGATACGGGATAGAGTGCCAGGGCAGCACGCATCTCACCGGAGTCGACACGACGCTTCAGCTCGCCGAGTCCGCGCAGACCGCCTACGAAGTCGATGCGCTGCGAAGAACGCAGGTCGCCGATGTTCAGGATCTCGTCGAGAATCAGACGGCTGGAGATGTCCACGTCGAGCACACCGATGGGATCGTTGTTATCGTAGGTGCCTTCCTTGGCCTTCAGGCTGAACCAATGCTGGTCGAGATAGAGCGAGAACTCGTGCAGCTGCTGGGGCTTGTAGATCTCCGTACCCTTGTCCTCGACGATGAAGTTCACCTGCAGGGCTGCGAGGAACTCCTCCGACGACATGCCGTTGAGATCCTTCACCACGCGGTTGTAGTCGAGGATGGTGAGCTGTGAAGCCTGGAAGCAGACGGCCATGAAGAAGTTGTACTCCTCGGTGCCGTTGTGGTTGGGGTTCTGCTTCTGTTTCTCAGCGCCTACGAGGGCTGCTGCTGCTGAACGGTGGTGTCCGTCGGCGATATAGAGCGAAGGCATCTTGGCAAACTCATCGGTGATGGTCTGCATGTCCTTCTCGTCGCTGATCACCCAGAACTGATGGCGGAAGCCGTCGATGGGAGCAATGAAGTCGTACTCTGGCTCGGTAGCGGCATAGCGCATCAGGATCTCGTTGAGCACAGCGTTGTCGGGATAGGCGAAGAACACAGGCTCTACGTTGGCATTGTTCACGCGGACGTGCTTCATGCGGTCTTCCTCCTTGTCGCGACGGGTCAGCTCATGCTTCTTGATGCGGCCGGCCATGTAGTCGTCGGTATGGGCACACACCACGAGTCCGTACTGCGTCTTGCCGTTCATGGTCTGCGCATAGATATAATAATGTTCGCGCGCGTCCTGAACGAGCCAGCCCTTGTCCTGGAACTTCTGGAAGTTCTCGGCGGCCTTCTCGTAGACACGGGGATCATACTCGGAGGTGCCTACGGGGAAGTCGATCTCGGGTTTGATGATGTGGTAGAGGCTCTTCTCGTTGTCGCCGGCCTCTGCCCTAGCCTCTTCGCTGTCGAGCACGTCGTAGGGACGGCTCTCTACCTGCTCCACCAGTTCCTTCGGCGGACGGATTCCCTTGAATGGTTTTACTATTGCCATATTATCTCGATTGAACATTGAACATTGAACATTGAACATTTTTTGCTGCCGCTCTGGCAGAGTGACCATCTCATGCTTTCTACCGCATGGCTAATGGTCAATGATCAATGTTCAATGTTCAATAAATTACTTATTCACCTGGAATTTGGTGTCGCCATCCTTGAAGAAGGCGTTGATCTGCTTGGCGGCTGCGATACCGGCGTTGATGTTGGCCTCGGCAGTCTGGGCACCCATCTTCTTCGGGGTTGAGAAGTAACGGCCCTCGAACTTCTGGAACTCGTGGTCGGCATCGGGCATGATGTCGGTAACGAACTTCAGGTCGTCGCGCTGCTGCATCAGTTCGATGAGCTCGGGCTCGTTGATGACTTCCTTGCGGGCGGTATTCACCAGCACGCCACCCTTCTTCATCTTGCCTACCAGTGCAGCGTTGATGCTCTGCTTGGTCTCGGGGGTAGCGGGGATATGGAGTGAAACAACGTCGCAGGTCTCGAACAGGGCGTCCTGATTGGCCACGGCGTGAACACCGGCAGCCTCGATAACATCGGCAGGACAATAGGCATCGTAGGCATAGACATCCATGCCAAAGCCCTTGGCAATACGGGCTACATTACGGCCAACGTTTCCGAAAGCCAGAATGCCTAACTTCTTGCCTAACAGCTCACTACCGCTCTTGCCGTTATAGAATCCGCGGACAGCCATCACCAGCAGACCGAACACCAGCTCGGCCACGGCGTTGGAGTTCTGACCCGGGGTATTCTCGGCCACTACGTTGTGGGCGGTGGCAGCTGCGAGGTCGATGTTGTCGTAACCGGCACCAGCACGAACCACGATCTTCAACTGCTTGGCGGCGTCCAACACCTCTGCATCGACCTTATCCGAACGGATGATGAGTGCGTCGGCATCTTTCACTGCCTCCAGGAACTGAGCCTTCTCAGTATATTTCTCGAGCAGCACGAGCTCATTGCCTGCTGCCTCCACTTCCTCACGAATGCCATTAACAGCAGCACTCGCAAATGGTTTTTCTGTAGCTACAAGAATCTTCATATTAGTGGTCATTAAACTTTTAGTGGTTTGCTTCGAATTCCTTCATGCAGGCGACGAGGGCGTTGCAGCCTTCGATGGTCTGGGCGTTGTAGCAGGAAGCACGGAAGCCGCCTACTGAGCGGTGACCCTTCACACCGACCATACCCTTTGATACGGCGAAGTCGAGGAAGTCCTTCTCGAGCTCCTTGTACTCGTCGGCCATCACGAAGCAGAGGTTCATCAGCGAACGGTCCTCCTCCTTGGCGGTACCAACGAACATCTTGTTGCGGTCGATCTCACCGTAGACGATCTCTGCACGCTGCTTAGCCAGCTTGTCCATAGCCTCGACACCACCCTGGGCCTTGATCCAGCGGAGGTTCTCAAGAGCGCAGTAGATAGGCACTACAGGAGGTGTGTTGAACATAGAGCCCTTGTCGACGTGTGTGCGGTAGTCGAGCATTGTGGGGATCTCACGGGGTGCACGGCCCAGCTTCTCGTCCTTCAGGATGATGATGGTCACACCGGCCATGGCCAGGTTCTTCTGGGCACCGGCATAGATGGCATCGTACTTGCTCACGTCGACGGGACGGCTCATGATATCCGACGACATATCGGCAATCAGGGGCACATTGACATCGAGGTCCTTGCGGATCTCAGTACCGTAGATGGTATTATTGGTGGTGATGTGCAGATAGTCGGCATCGGCAGGCACCGTCCAGCCCTTCGGGATGAAGGTATAGTTGGCATCGGCTGAAGAAGCCACCTCAACGACCTCACCGAACAGCTTGGCTTCCTTCATGGCCTTCTTGGCCCAGACACCGGTGTTCAGGTAGGCAGCCTTCTTAATCAGGAAGTTGAATGGGATCATACAGAACTCCAGACTGGCACCACCGCCGAGGAAGATCACTGAATAGCCCTCGGGAATGTCGAGCAATTCCTTTACCAGGGCCACAGCCTCGTCAACCACGGGCTGGAAATCCTTTGCACGGTGGCTGATCTCCATCAGAGAGAGACCCGAACCATTGAAATCAAGACACTGCTGAGCGGTCTTCTCAATCACTTCGCGGGGAAGCATCGAGGGACCGGCGTTAAAGTTGTACTTCTTCATGTTGAATTGTTATTTTTGAATGTTTGAAATTTATTTGTTCACTGAATTGCGCCGCGAAATTACACTTTTATTTTCATTTGGCCAAATATTTGAGCAGAAATTCACGAAATTAACTGATTTTCTTTCAATTTGTCAACTCCGCTTCGCATTTTCCTGCCCACTTTGCTGCAAAGTTACAAAGAATCCCTGATATCTGCAAGACTTTTAGCCAAGTTTAACGTCACTTTCTCACGCCCGGAAAGATATCTCCGGATTTATTTGGTTATTCTCCCGATTTGCACTATCTTTGCACCAAATTATTGGCGTATGAAAGAGCATGAAGTAATCATCTCGTTGGCATCGAACGAGAACCAGGAAGCGAACCTTGACAAAGCCAGGGAGCAGTTGACACAGTTGCTGACGGAGGTGCATTTCACCTCTGCCATCTGGACGGAACCGGTGAACACCAGCCGTAAGGAACCCTATCTGAACCAGCTCTGCAAGGGTACGACGGCCTTCGGCGAGGGTCTGCTGTGCGAGGTGCTGAAAGAGACGGAGAAGCGCATCGGGCGCATTAAGAATGAGGATGGCATCGTGGTGATCGACCTCGACCTGCTGGAATACGACGGCCAGCGCCATCACCTGCGTGACTGGAGCCGGGATTACGTCATGAAACTGATTGAAGAATTAGACTAAAGCGAATCGAGGCGGTCGGAATACAGTTCGGTCGCTTCGGGACTCAGTTCATCATCCGTCATATCCACCTGCGGATGAATATCCAACACCTCGAGATGAATACCGATACGGTTCATGTTCTGATTCGTATAGGTGAGCTGTGCGCCGAAGAGACAGATGGTCCACGACATCTGAATCCACAGCATGAAGAGCGGCAGGGCGGCAAAGGAGCCGTAGATGGCGTTGTAGCCCGTCACCCACATCTGGGAGTGGATATAGACTATCTGCAGGATCTGCATGCCGACACCCGCGAGGATGCCCGGAATGATGGCACACGAGGGCTTTACCTTCGTGTTGGGCATATAGATATAAAGTCCGATGAAGAGCAGCGACAACAGGAGATACGGTGTGAGGTTGAGCAGATGGCGCACCAAGGGACCCAGATATTCAAGATGGCTCATCTTCGCCGCAAAAGCCGTGATATAGAACGACAGACCGATGGCAATGATGAGCAGTATCGGGAAGAGCAGGAACATCGCCAGATAGTTGGTGAAGGAACGGATGATGGGTCGCGAGTTGCTCACCTGCCAGACGTGGTTGAAGGTCTCCTCGACATTGTTCATCAGCATGAGCACGGTGTAGAGCATGAAGATCAGTCCGATGCCGAGGAAGATGCCGCTCTTGGTGTGGATGAGATAGCTGTTGACGAAGCCGATGATGGCATCTGCCGCCTGAGGCTGCGACGAGAGGGTGTCGCGGAACCATATCTCGATGTATTTGTTATAGCCGAAACCTCTGGCAATGGCAAAGATCACCGCCACAACGGGGACAAAAGCCAGGAGTGTGGAATACGTGAGCGCCGAGGCCTGAGCCATCACGCGCTTAGCCGTGAAGAAACGGATGGTCAGACTAAGCTTATGATAGATATTCCTCAGAAAGCGCTTCGCCATAACAAAACAATCAAAAAAAGCACTGCTCCTATAAGCCGGGTTCTGTTCCCCCGAAAGGGCGCCTGTCATTTATCTACTCCATGAGTCACCCCATGGCTCCAGCGTTCTACCCTCCATCGTTTACTCGGGCGGGCAACCCTCAGACGACGGTATACATGAACTTGCAGTCCCCAGTCGGCACAG